>ERZ1673702.39-NODE-39-length-203767-cov-11.229554_pt1 | contig 203767 bp, 182 predicted proteins | sample MGYA00580232_ERZ1673702 | MGnify/ENA primary metagenome ERZ1673702 (study PRJEB41218, sample SAMN15661792) | gut metagenome | host: Homo sapiens | place: Canada: London | collected 2015-08-20/2019-03-30 | study: EMG produced TPA metagenomics assembly of... | reverse complement strand
AGCCAATACAAAGCTCTTTCGAAATTCAAATTTATTGTAGCAGGATTAGTGTTCGGATTATAAGAACCTATCCTTTCAATAAACTTACCATCACGTGGTGCCCTGCTATCGGCGATTACAATTTGGTAAAATGCGTAGTCTTTGTGACCAAAGCGTTGTAATCTGATTTTTGTTGCCATTTGAAATTTTTTAATTGGTTATTATTTGCATTAGCGGCGCAAAGATAGTATTTCTTTTTGAACCGTGCAAATAGGCGTGCGCCTAAATTTTTTTGAGTATGAGATCATTTAGTCTCGGATAGCAAAACATTTTGCCATAGCTCGGCATTGAATCCGACCAAGACCTGCGAGTCTGTTACGAGAAGGGGACGTTTGATTAGTTTTCCATCGGAAGCCAATAGTTCTATCAGTTCTTTTTCGGGAATTGTACTAATGCGGTTTTTCAAATTTAGTTCTCTATATTTTTGTCCGCTCGTATTGAAGAATTTTTGTAAGGGTAAATTGCTGCGGGTTATCCATTCGGTTAGTTCCCCGACAGTGGGCGGTGTTTCGACGATGTGCTTCGATTCTATATCAATGTCGTGATCTTTTAGCCATTTTGCCGCTTTTTTACAAGTGCTGCACGAGGGGTATTGAAAAAATAAAATTTTCATAGGTATTTGTTTTTAGAAATAATTTTTGAATGACAAAGATAGCGAAAGGTGAGTGCAGAGGCAAACGGAAATTTTATTTCCGAATGGACTATGCCGAACCGCATCTCATCTTCGTATTTACAAATGTACAAAAAGGCATTGTTAATGCTTCTTTTTTATTTTCGCTATAATAATATTATAGTTTATCTTTGCCATACTATCACTTTTTATAAGTTAAAAATAAAAAATGGCTTATACCCCGACAAAGTTAGTTGGGATATTGTTTTGGCTCTCGATGTGTGATTTTAGATGAACTGCTTTTAATAACTGTGCTATATTATGAAACCTTTGTATCAAGAACTTCCTTTTGCCGTCGATAATTATATCAATTTCTATCGGGAAGATTTGCCCCATTTTATCGTGCCGTGGCATTATCACCCCGAAATAGAAATCATGTGTATTGAAAAAGGGTGGGGCACTCGTTTTGTAGGTGATCATATCGGAGGATATGAAGAGGGCGATGTTTGTATGATGGGTCCTCAGTTGCCGCATGAGTGGAGAAACGATAAAGAATTTTTCGACTCGGATTCTGGTTTAAGGGCGACTTGTCATTGTGTTTATTTTCGTAAAGAGTTGTTTGAGGGTATATTGATACGATTGCCTGAGATGGCAAATATTCGTGAGTTAATAGAACGTTCGAGGCGGGGAATAAAATTTACCGGTGAATCGCGTGAACGGATCGCTCGATATATTCGACGCACGTTTAATCAAAATGGAATCGAGCGAGTAACTAATTTGCTCACACTTTTGGAAATGATGGCAGAAGCCGACGAATATGAAATTTTAGCGAGCGTAGGTTTTACCCAGTCGGTCAATTCTTCGGATTTTGAGCGATTCAATAAAGTTTATCGTTTTTTGGTGAAAAATTTTAATAAGCCGATTAAACTTGAAGAGGTGGCTGCTGTTGCCGGACTAACTCCTACTGCTTTTTGTCGATATTTTAAGGAACGTACGAAAAAGACTTTTGTACAGTATTTGAATGATATGCGTATAGGGCATGCCAAGAAATTTTTGATAGAAGGCAAAATGAAAATTTCGACTTTGAGTATGGAGGTCGGATTTAATAATTTGTCGAATTTTATAGAGCAGTTTAAGAAGTCAACCAACATGCTTCCTTCTGAATACCAAGAAAAATATGGGGTGAAAAAGAAGAAGGCGATTTGACCTTTTTAATAGCTTTTTATATAGATTATTTATGAGGACTGGGAAGTCTTTCTTGTAATTGATATTGACTTTTTGATATGTTGAGTACTACTCGATTATAAAAAGTGTTTTTTAATTTGTTTTTTATGTATCGCTTAAAAACCTCCAAAAAAGCTTCCTAATAGATATAGAATATTATCATTTTTATACTCCTCTAATCGGTATTTGGTAAAATACCAAAATCCTCGGCAAATATAGTGAATAGAGCAGGCCAATTGTCACTCTATCTTTGCCATATCGATAATAACATGAAAAATAATGGAGAATATGGAAATTGTATTTCCCCGATTATTCTTTACGGGGAACCGATTATTGGGAGAGAGAGTCGAGAATGTGAGCCGTACTCTGGGAGATTTGCGTGGTATTTTTGCCGATGTCGATGCCTTTTCTCGTATGCCGCAGAATATGCCGGCTTATGAGGTGAGTAGTTTTTTACCGGAACAGGAGGGTACTCCCGGCGGATTATATTTCGGGATTACTTATTTGCATCCGGGAAAAGTGGGAAACGAGTACTTCATGACTAAGGGACATTTCCATGCGAATATCGATCGGGCGGAATTTTATTGGGGGCTTGAAGGAGAGGGCATGTTGATTTTGATGGACCAGTTGCGTCGAGTGTGGGCCGAACGGATTTTTCCCGGGAGCCTACATTATATACCGGGTGGTGTGGCTCACCGTATGGCAAATACGGGAAATACTTTATTTTCTTTTGCAGCTTGTTGGCCGTCTGATGCAGGGCATAATTATCGGGAAATTGCCGATCATGGCTTTGCAGCCAGATTGTTGGAGGTCGATGGGAAGCCTCAATTGATAGGAGTATAAAGTTATGGGGGGAAATTATAGCGTCGCAATAGATTTGGGAGGAACTATCATAAAGATAGGTTTGATATTGGATTCTGAGATTGTTCGGTTTACCACAATCTCTTCGGATTCGGTGAAGGGTTTATCTCACATGCTTCCCAAGATGGAGCATGCAATTGATTCATTGTTGTCTGAGGAAGGAATATCTTCGACGGATTTGGTATCTATCGGATTGGCGTTTCCGGGTATGGTGAATCCTGTCGAATGCAGAGTGATTTCTACCAACGACAAGTATGACGATGCTTGTGATATCGATCTCTGTCATTGGGCCGATAGTCGTTGGGGCGTTCCTTTCGTATTGGAAAACGATGCCCGTCTTGCTGTCATCGGAGAGTGGCTCTACGGTGCAGCGAAAGGTACGGGAAATGTGGTAATGATGACTATCGGTACAGGAATAGGAACCGGTGTTATATTAGATAGCAAACCGTTGGTGGGGCATCATCATCAAGCTGGTTCCTTAGGAGGGCATATGGTTGTCGATTATCGTGGAAGACGTTGCAGCTGTGGAAATATAGGTTGTGTAGAGGCTATGGCTTCTTCATTTTTCTTGCCGGATATTATTCGGTCTAACGAACGTGTATCGCCAGATTTTAAGATTGCGGCATCCGATATGGATTTTAAACAACTGTTCGGTTTAATGAGACAAGGCGATGAGAATGCTATTATTATTTGCGAAGAGTGTATGAATGTGTGGGCGGCTGCCATTGTCTCTTACATTCATGCTTATGACCCTGAGGTGGTTGTTCTGGGCGGCGGAATCATGAGAAGTGCGGATATTATTTTGCCTTATATCAATAAGTGGGTCGAGGATCGAGCTTGGACTCCTATCGACCGGGTGCATATTGTGCTTTCCGAATTAGGAGACAATGCCGCTTTATTGGGATTGAATTATTATTTGACAAGTGTAAAGAGGAGAAGAAATGAAAAAGTATTCAAATTATAAATCTAATTATGATAAGTATCCGGTCGTACAGGTATCGGAAACATCTGAAAATGTTTGTTGGCAAGGTTGGCCGGAAATTGTATCGCAGTTGAACAAGTCGTTGGAAAACGTTCATAAACCGGTAAAGGTATTGGTTGTCGAATGTTATCAAGGTGTTTATGACGAGGAGGTAAAATCGGCTTTGAAGGGACAACTTCCCCATACATTGTGGTTGGACGCTTCTTCGGCCATGAAAACTTCGGAAGAGATCAATTCGTTTTTGAAGTCCGATATAACCGATGATGAGATTTTCGGTTATATGACTCGCTATCATATGGATTGTTATTTCGATGAAAAGAAGATTGCCGAGTTGCGTGAAAAGGTTGCCGGTATATCTGCCGGTGTTGTAATCGTATATGGCGTAGGGGCTGCTTACGTGATGCCCGAAAGCGATGTATTGGTATATGCCGATATGGCTCGTTGGGAAATACAGATGCGTTTTCGGAGAAACGAAATCTCGAATGTCGGTGTGGATAATCGCATGGAACGGGCTTCGTTGCAATATAAAAGAGGCTTTTTCGTAGATTGGCGCATTTGCGACCGTTTTAAGAAAACGTTAATGAGCAAATGGGATTATGTCTTGGATACGAATGTGATGGGCGATCCTAAGATGGCGACAGCGGCAATCGTGGATGCTGGTTTGAAAAAGGCTTCGAAATCTCCTTTTCGAGTAGTTCCGTTTTTCGATCCGGGTCCGTGGGGCGGTCAATGGATGAAGGAAATATGCGATTTGGATCGTGAAACTCCCAATTTTGCATGGTGTTTCGATTGTGTCCCTGAGGAGAATAGTTTGTATTTGGGCTTCGGAGAAGTCCGTTTCGAAATACCGTCTATCGATTTGGTATTTTCTTATCCGCGTGAGTTGTTGGGTAACCCGGTTTACGGACGTTTCGGGGACGAGTTCCCTATTCGGTTCGACTTCTTGGATACGATGGACGGCGGTAATTTGAGCTTACAGGTGCATCCGCTGACACAATATATACAAGAAAAGTTCGGTATGCATTATACCCAAGACGAGAGCTATTACATTCTCGATGCCGAAGAAGATTCTTCGGTTTATTTGGGAGTGAAGGACGGTATCGTACCGGAGGAGATGATAAATGCCTTGACCGAAGCACAACATACAGGGCATTTCGATGCAGAAAAGTATGTCGGGAATTATCCAGTGAAAAAGCACGACCATGTACTTATACCTGCGGGTACTGTCCATTGTTCGGGGCGCAATAGTATGGTTCTTGAAATCAGTGCTACTCCTTATATTTTCACCTTTAAGTTGTGGGATTGGGGGCGTTTGGGATTGGACGGCCGTCCCCGACCTATCAATATCGGGCATGGTAAACATGTGATCCAATGGAATCGTACGGAGCCGTGGGTTCGCCGTGAAATTTATAATAAGATAGATAAAGTGGCCGAAGGAGACGGTTGGATTGAAGAACATACCGGTTTGCATGAATGTGAGTTTATAGAAACTCGTCGGCATTGGTTTACCAAGCCAGTTCTTCACAAAACAGATGGAAGTGTGAATGTGCTGAATCTTGTCGAGGGACGTGAAGCTATCGTTGAAAGTCCCACCGGTGAATTTGATCCGTTTGTCGTACATTATGCCGAGACATTTATTATACCGGAATCGGTGAAACAGTATACGATACGGCCTTATGGAGAGTCGGAAGGAAAACAGTGCGCTACAATAAAAGCTTTTGTTAAACATAATGTATGAAAAGATATGGAATTCAATCCCGGTTTTGATATAATTCCTACTGTAAATCCTATGGGATTTAAATATGGTGCAGATGTGTTCGGTCCCCAAGTGGAGAATCGTTATTTGCGAGATATTCGGGGAAGTTTATCCGACCCTCAGTGCGATGGCCCTGAAATCGTTTATTCCATAGCTATGGACGTGGGGAAATGTAAACACAGAGAAATGCTCGAACGGATGCATTTGCTTTATGGGGTCGTGACCTATGCTGCCGGTCGATTGGGTAAAGAGCCTATTCGCAGTCAAGGTCATATCCATTGGGTTTCTAAATATAGCGGTTGGTCTACTCCTGAGGTTTACGAAATATGGACAGGAGAGGCTATCATTTACATGCAGGAATATGCCGAAGATAATCCCGGTCGTTGTTTTGCCGTGTATGCTAAGGCCGGCGATGTGGTTATCGTTCCTCCATATTGGGCTCATGCGACTATTAGTGCTAATCCTGATAAACCTCTTACTTTCGGAGCGTGGTGCGATAGGGAGTATGGTTTCGAATATGATGGCGTACGTCGTCATAAGGGAATTGCTTGGTTTCCGGTTTTTAACGATGAAGGAAAAATAGAATGGCGGGCGAATCCTTGTTATCAACCATCGGAACTTATTTGTAAATCTCCGGCCGAATACCCTGAACTGGGCATTGTGAAAGGAGAGTCTATTTACCGAACTTTCGAGAAGTCGCCAGATACGTTTTTATATGTTCCGAACCCCGGATTGAAAGAAGAGGTTTGGAAGAATTATGAACCTTGATTTTAGAATAAATTAAAATTGGATATGATGAAAAATACAATTATTTATGTAATAGCTGTTATCGCTGCGACCGGAGGCCTGTTGTTCGGATTCGATACCGGTGTTATATCGGGGGCTATACCTTTTTTCCAAAAAGATTTCGGTTTGGATAATTCCATGGTGGAATTAGTTACTTCGGCGGGATTGGTGGGTGCTATTCTTGGCGCTTTGTTTTGTGGAAAGATAACCGATATATTGGGACGTAAGGTAGTTATCTTAGCTTCGGCGGTTATTTTTACGATCGGTGCTCTTTGGTCGGGATTTGCTCCCAGTATCGAGCAGTTGATTATAGCCCGTTTATTTTTGGGAATAGCGATCGGGGTATCGTCTTTTGCAGTACCTCTTTATATAGCCGAGATTTCACCGGCTAATAAACGGGGCAGTTTGGTCTCGATGTTTCAATTAATGATCACGATAGGAGTGTTGGCATCCTATTTATCGGATTTGATGTTTGCCGATGAAGGCGATATGTCGTGCTGGCGTCCTATGTTTTATATCGGAGTCGTTCCGGCTTTAATTCTGTTGATAGGTATGGCATTTATGCCAGAGAGTCCACGCTGGTTGATAAGCCGGGGTCGAGATGAAGAGGGAAAATCGGTGTTGGCTCGTATCGAAGGGAATGAGGCAATGGAAGATTCGTACAAAACCATCAAGAATGAGCTGATAAAAAGTGAAAAAGATAAGTCGGGTATTAAAGAATTGATGAAACCGTGGCTGCGTAATGCCGTAATTATCGGTGTGGGGATTATGTTCTTTCAACAATTCGTAGGTATCAATACGGTTATCTATTATAGTCCCAAGATATTCTTGATGGCCGGTTTCGATGGGGCGGTTTCGGCTATTTGGGCGGCGGTCGGTGTTGGAGTCGTCAATCTGTTGTTCACTATTGTTTCGGTCTATTTTGTCGATCGCTTGGGACGAAGAAAACTATATTTTACAGGTTTGACAGGTATTTTTGTCTCTCTTCTTTTACTCGGTATCTGTTTTACTCATTTTTCTTATCTCAGAGAGATGGGTAAATGGTTGTCTATTATTCTCGTGTTCGTCTACGTCGCTTTTTATGCGATCAGTATCGGCCCGCTCGGTTGGCTCATTATTTCAGAAGTATTTCCTCAGAAAGTAAGAGGCCTCGGTTCTTCTTTGGGCTCGTTATCGGTTTGGGTGTTCAATACAGTGGTAACGTTTACATTCTTCAAGATAGTGAAGGCGTTTACCGTAGAAGGTACTGAAATTTATTTGGACGGAGAAAACTTGGGGAATCCGGCAGGTGCTTTTTGGTTTTATGCGATAGTAGCCCTTGCCGCAATCATATGGGGATATTTCTATGTTCCCGAAACCAAAGGCGTGACATTGGAGAAGATAGAGGAGTATTGGAGAAAAGGGGGAAAGCCCCGTCATTTGAGATAAAAAATAATGGTAAATATCCAAAAAATAGATTGGTTTGATTTATTATGGTAAGATACCATAATTCTTGGCTAATATGTTGGAAAGGCAGTATTACCAGATCATCTAATTTAGCATCACGTAAGGATATTTCTTAACCCAATACCATTTTTTGCAAAATGAAAAAATAACATAGAGAAAAACACGTTGCTATGACAAGGAAAAAACAAAGTAAAAGAGGTTTGAGAGTATGTTGCCTCATGGGGTGTATGGTACTCTTGTTTTCCCAACCGTTTGGGATTTCTGCACAGCAGACAGAGCAGGGCGGTCCCGGCAAAGTTTCGGCCGCTGATTCGCAACAGTTTATTTCGGGAAAGGTTATAGATGCTTCGGGTGTACCTATTATAGGTGCGACAGTCCATTTGAAAGATAGTAAAAATGTGGCTGTGACCGACATGGACGGTAATTTCTCGATAAAATCGGATCAAAAAAATCCAATACTTAGAGTTTCTTATATCGGTTATGATGCCGTGGAAACGAGTGTTAAAGGGAATAAACCTGTACGTATCGTTTTGAAAGAAAATACCAAAGCACTCGATGAGGTTGTCGTTGTAGGTTATGGAACGATGAGACGTTCAGATGTTACGGGTTCTATATCTTCTGTAAAGGGAAGCGAACTCGTAAAAAATTCGACTTCTAATGTGGTACAATCTTTGGCCGGAAAAATGTCGGGTGTACAGGTGGTTCAAAATTCCGGTGCTCCCGGTGGAGATGTTTCTATTTTGATTCGCGGTGTCGGTACGATTAACGATGCGTCTCCTTTGTATGTTATCGATGGGGTTCCCGTAAATGGCGGTATGTGGTATATAAATCCGGCAGATGTAGAGTCTATCGATGTCCTTAAAGATGCTTCCGCCACTGCTATTTACGGTTCGCGAGGTGCAAACGGTGTAGTTATGGTTACTACTCGTCAAGCCAAAGAGGGACGAACAGAAATTAATTTAGATTATAGTTTCGGTATTCAACAATCTGCAAAGATGTTCGATATGCTGAATGCATCACAATATGCTGCTTTGCATAATGAAATGAGGTCGAATGCGGGTTTATCGTTGAATCCGTTGTTTGCCGACCCTGAATCTCTCGGTGCTGGTACGGATTGGCTTTCTCCGTTATTCCGTACGGCTCCGATGCATAAAGTGAATCTTTCTATTTTGGGCGGTAATTCCAAGATTAATCATGCGACATCGGTGGGTTATTATGCACAAGACGGTATTATGAAAAATTCGGAATTTAACCGACTGAATCTTCAATCCAATATATCGTCACAAATATTGAGCAATGTAAAGGTAAGAGCAAACGTAAACCTAAGCGCCGAGAATCGTCGTACTCAGCCTATATCGACTGTTATTCAGAATGCTATGCGCATGTTACCTTCCATTTCTATTTATGACGACGAAGGTAATTATAACGGTCCTACCGGGAATGCCGAGTTGAATGGAGATGCTTTGAACCCTGTGGCTATCGTAAACGAACAAAAGTATCGTATGAAAGGATTCAGAATGTTATCCAATATTTCGGCCGAGTGGGAGATCATCGACGGTTTGGTTGCTAAAACTACCGGAGGTGCGGAACTGGGATATGAGTATAATAACAATTATATACCTAAATACAAATGGGGTAATAAAGAGCAGACCAATACCTCGCAATCATTGTCTTCGGCTTATGAAGAGTTGTATTTGTGGGATAATTCACTTACTTATGACAAGGTATTCGGCAAACATAAATTGAATGCCATGATAGGAACTTCTTACCAAGAGTATAAGAAGGAATGGATGTCTGCTGCCGGTACGGGACGTGCCAGCGAGATGACGACGGAATTGGATAATGCGACGAAAGCTACTGATGTGGGCGGTAATTCTTATTCTTGGGCGTTGATGTCGTATATGGGACGTGTTCATTATTCGTATGACAACCGATATTTCTTGACGGCAACTTTCCGAGCCGATGGTTCTTCCAAGTTCGGAGCCGATAATCGATTCGGGTATTTCCCTTCGTTTTCAACAGCATGGAATGTGTCTAATGAAAGCTTCATGCAAGATGTCCCCTGGATATCGATGTTGAAATTGCGCTTAGGGTATGGATTGACCGGTAACCAGAATATCGATGCGTATGCATTTGCCGATAAGTTGGAAGTGAACGGCGTTTATAATTTCGGTTCGCAACGAGGATTTGAGTCGGAACAAGTATCGCTTATATACCCGTACAAACTATCCAATCCGTCTATTAAGTGGGAGTCTGTCGAACAATACAATGTCGGGTTGGATATAGGTTTCTTGAATGACCGAATTGTCGCTAATGTCGATTTCTATTTAAAGAATACTAACGATATGCTTACCAAGAAGCCTGTGCCTCAAACTAGTGGAACATCTTTGGAACAAGCCGATTGGCCTCCTGTGAACATCGGTAAGGTGAGGAATAAGGGTATCGAGTTTAATTTGAATACTCGCAATTTTGTCGGAGAATTTACTTGGGAAACCAACTTAAATATGACTTTCAATAAGAATGAGGTTTTGAAGTTGGGCGGTCCCGAAATACTCAGCGGTGTAAGTTTGATTCGTGAAGGTCTGCCTATTAACTCTTTCTATGGTTATAAGATGGGTGGTATCTATCAGACACTGGACGAAGTCTTTGCGGGGGTTCCTATGGAAAACCGCGCTCCTGATAAAGCATCGCATAATTCTCAGGTCAATACGTCACCGGGCGATATTTGGTTTGTCAATGTGAATGGCGATGATGTAATCAATGATTTTGACCGAACAGTTATCGGTAATCCTCAACCTGATTTTATTTTTGGGTTTAACAATCAATTCGGATATAAGAATTTTGATTTGAGTATATTTTTCCAGGGTTCGTACGGGAATGATATATGGAACGGCGTAAGAGTGTCTCATGAGGGTATGGAGAGTACTTATAACCAATTTACCTCTACATTGAATCGATGGAATGGGGAAGGATCCAGCAATACGATGCCTCGTGCTATTTATGCCGATCCGAACCGAAATAACAGAGCTTCGACTCGTTGGGTAGAAGACGGTTCTTATCTGAGGTTGAAAAATCTTACTTTCGGTTATCGTTTTACTCAGGATTGGTTGAAAAAGATCGGGGCCAAATCATTACGGTTGTATTTGAGTTTCGATAATTTGTGGACCTTGACCAATTATTCGGGTCTTGACCCTGAGGTGGGTCTTTGGGGACTGGACTATGGAATTTATCCTACTTCCCGAGTCTATATGTTTGGAGCATCTGTAAAATTCTAAATCTTTCGAATCATGAAAAGGACAATTATATCTACTATATCTGTTGTCGTTCTTTCGACTGTCTTGTCGGGCTGTATGGATAAACTCGAAATATTGCCGAACGACCAAATCATTACCGAAAACTTTTTCGAGGAGGGTTCTCCCGAAGAGATAGAGAGTGGTGTCAATTCTATGTATCAGCGGTTACAGAGTTCGTATATGTATAATTTGCGAATGTGGACATTGGATATTGTCGCCGGAGAGGGCCGTGTTGGAAATGAAGCTGGTGGAAACGGTCTCGAAACGACGCAGTTGTCTAACTTCACAGCGACCAGCGATAACTCCGGGGCTAAGGAATTATGGCGCGGACCCTGGGCGGGAATCAGTCGAACGAATTGGATTTTGACGAATATCGATAAATCTCCGAAGATTTCTGATGCAAAGAAAACCCAATACAAGGGAGAGGCTCATTTTTTAAGAGGGTTGTATTATTTCAATCTGGTACGGTTGTTCGGCGATGTGCCCTGGATAGATAAGCAACAGACTGCAAGCGATGATTTGCAGGTGTCGAGAACATCGAAAGATATAGTTTACCAGCACATCATTGATGATTTTTCTGATGCGGCATCGATGTTACCGGCTGTTTATGAAAATACGACCGACATAGGACGTGCGACGAAAGGGGCTGCATTCGGGTTACTCGCAAAAGTTTATTTGACATTGAAACGGTATAACGAAACTTTGGTTGCTATCGACTCGGTGACGAATCTTGGAGTTTATTCTCTTAATCGGAAATATGAATGGAATTTCAGCGATTTGCGCGAAAACGGTCCAGAGAGTTTATTTGAGGTTCAGTATGAAAAAGATGTGACAGCATATAGTGAATTTGATATATTGGGACAAGGAGGGTGGCATCACGAATATATGGCTCCTTTGGCAAGTATCAATATCGGAGGACCGTGGGGAAATTTCGGTTGGTTTGCTGTTTATCCCGAATTTGTAGAGAGCTATGAACCCGGCGATTTGCGTAAGTCGGTTTCTGTTTGGTGTGAAGGAGATGTCTATCAAGGCTGGTCTTATGATCCTACTTGTTCGCAAACGGGTCATAACGTGAAAAAGTTCTTGTGTGAAAATATAGGTGTCGACCGAGCGATGGATAGCCCACTTAATTTCCCGGTATTGCGATTTGCCGATGTTTTGTTGATGCAAGCAGAAGCGTTGAATGAGTTGGGTCGTTCGTCCGAGGCGGCTGCTCCGGCATCTTCCGAGAATGATGGCGGTCCGTTGAATCGAGTGCGTGTGAGAGCCGGTTTGCCTAATGTGACCACTACCGACCAAGTAGAATTGAGAGAAATTATCAGGCATGAACGTCGTATGGAATTAGCGTTCGAGGGTGGACACCGATGGTTCGATTTAGTTCGATACGATAACGATGGCGAATATGCAAAGACATTTTTCCAAAGTATAGGTAAAACTAATTTTACCACACCTAAGCATTTGCTATTGCCAGTACCTATCGACGATATAGATGCCAATCCTAATTTGTTGCCTAATAATCCGGGGTACTAAAATCGGGATTAGTTTTCCCACAGAGAGAAAAAGTATTGAGCGAAAAGCTTGTTTGATGTAAAAATGTAAATCATGAAAATACGAATTCTAACATTATTGTTTTCTGCTTTTATTATAGGAGCGAGTTATGCTCATGACGATCTTGTGTATAGAACCGCTTCGGAGTGGAGCTTCGATGCTGGAAATCAGTCGACTATTTCGGAAACGTACGGTTCTGCATTCTTGGGCGGGGCGGTGGTTGCCGATTATAATGGCGACGGAATTCCCGACATTTGTGAAATAGATACATCGGGCGAAGAGATACGTTGGATATGGAAACTGGGTAACGGCAACAATGAATGGAGCGATATTGAGGCTATAACGTTTGGAGAAACGGCTACCGATAAATGTGCGGTAGGTGATTTTAACGGTGACGGGAAAGCCGATATTGCCGTGATGAGATCCGGTTCTTCTTTGGCTACGTGGTATATAGATTATGCTCCATGTGACGGACAGTTCGATGAAAAGGGGAGATTCGGTTTATCGGGCGATATTCCGTTATCGGGCGATTTCAATGCCGATGGAGTAGATGATATTTGCGTATATCGCCCCTCTTCCGGTACTTGGTATGTTTGTTTCGCCGATATCTCAGGGTATCCAGAATTCGAGAGCCATTTGGCTATTAATGGAGTTTTGTTCGGGACGTCGGGCGATATTCCTTTTGTGGGCGATTTTGATGGCGATGGGTATGACGATATGGCTTTGTTACGAGCATCGGAGAACCGCGTATTGGTTAATCTATATGATCGAAAGAAACCTAAATATGAACATTATGCCGATCTGAACGGTGTCGGAGTTTCTGATTTGGAGATTACTGTTCCAGTACAGAATGTAGTGGCTGTTTCGGCGGCAGACATTGATTTGTCCCGTCCTAAATCATTGCCTTTGGCTACGCAGGAAGAGGTGGGATCAGAGGTAAATCTGCGACATGGCTGGACTTGTATTTTCGATAATTCTCTTGATGTGGATAAATGGGCTGCTGCGTTGCAATATGCGGGTATCAATACATTGGAATATCACCCGTGGATGAGAGCTCATGAGGAGGTTGCACCGGAGACCGAAACATGGAATACGTATGTCGGTGATGACCGTTTGTGGACCAGCAAGGCTATGATGAGACAGAAAGTAGAGAAGTTTCGATCGATAGGAGGGCGTTCAATTTGTTATACAGGTATTTATGCCAGTACGCCAGCTTTTGCTCTTGCACACCCCAGTTGGGCCATGAAAAATGAGGCTGATAAAAGTTTCATGACATACGGGGGATCTTATCTGTATTTAATGTCTACTAACGAGAATGTGAACGCTCCTTATGAGGTGAACGGAAAGAATTATAAGAGCTTTAATGAATATTTCATAGCGCAGGCCGTCGCTGCTCAACAGGAATATAATTATGACGGTTATCGTTGGGACTGGTATGGTTTGCCTGAAACGTATGTTTGTGACGGATTGGCCGGTACGGGAAATTTTTCTTATGAAATGGCACAATTTGTCAACCAATTGGATATTGCTGTTAAGGAAGTAAGGAGCGATGTTACGACTACGGCATTGCAACTTCCTTCGACTAGTGGAAATGTGCCCCATTTGACGACGGGAGCAGTGGTCAATCATCAGTTTATGGAACTTTGGCCGTATGGTACGGGAACAAAATATAGTGATTTGTATCGTGATATTTATGATGCTAAATCGCGTTATCCCGATAAACCTGTGTTCGCTAATTTTTATCCTCCGACGGAAATGAATTTATCGACCAGTTGGCCGGTTGAAAACATAGATTACCAATTCGCTACCTGTCTTTCGGCAGGAGGATACCCGTCTGCGCAGGTGGTCGACGGAGTTGCCGGATTTACCGATCCTGTACCGTTTCATGCCGTAAATTATCCGGCAAGCGTACTCGAACGTATCGCCCAGTGGAATAAATTTGTTGCTGCTTATGGTGCTTATTTCTATTATTCGAATCCGGCTTATCTTATTACCGATTATGTCCGGGGAGACTTTACGGTTTCGGGGAGTAATAGCGGAGTGTTCGGGACGTTGAAAAAACGTTATGATAAAAGGACACGTGAGATAGATGCTTTTGTCGTGGATCTTGTGAACTATGGCAACAGCCTAGATTTACGTTGGGACGAAGTTAATACAGTTCCTTCTTCTACACAGGTTTCGGTTTCATTTACTTTACCCGATGGTTTTGTCGCAGATAAACTGTATTGCATTACTATCGACGGAAGAAACGAAGTTCCCTATTCCTTGAACGGCAATAAAGTGGAGGTTTCTCTTCCATCGGTGTCGGTATTTGCTTCGTTGGTACTGACTTCGACAAAATCGCAAGAGCTCCCTTCGGAACCGAGCGGGGTAGGAAGTATGCCAGAATTGTTTACATTCGGTTATGATGCGAAAGGTGAGACTTTAAATAAAGATGAGGCTACCTATATCCCTGTCATGCAAGAGGGGAAACCTTATGTAGTAGCCAGCGAGTTCGGCGGGAATGTGGCCGAGTGGTATGAAATCACGGATGCTTATCAGGGAGAATCCGCTATTCGCGTGACTGCCGGCGATATTCGGTTCAATACGACGGACAACGGAGCAATTCGGATTCCTATCGAAAAATTCAACCGGTTCAAACTTGCTGTTCGTTCGAATAATACGACTGCCTCATGGTTCGGATTCCGACTATTGAAACCGTCTGAAACATCGTCTGTGTGGGAATCGAGGGACTTGTATTATCGCGTAGGTTATAGTCAGCCTAATATCGCTTATATCACATTGACTCCTGTGAAACCGCAGAACGGAGTATGGGTAGAATATAAGCGGGATATTTTGAGCGATGTGATTGGTCTGTGGGGTGTGGAATGGGCAAATGCGATCGTAACCGATGTGCATTACGGACCGGTAGATAGAAATAGTGCAGACTATGATAACTTGATTTTTATGTCGCCCGATTATAACAGTGGAATCGATAATCAAAAAAAAAACGACAAAATAAAGTGTTGGACTGAAAACGGTAGAATATGCATTGAGGGTTCCGATTTTTATCGGGGGAAAGAGTTCCGTCTACAAATTACCGATTTGTCGGGGCGGGTAATTGGTATGGAAGACTGCATTGTAGATAGTTATCGATTATTATCCGAGACGATACTTTCGATGCCGGGTGCATATTTTATACAGGTCATAGATAAAGAAACTGATGTGACGGTGCTGCAGATCCGTTGCATCGCAAATTAAAATAATGTATAACAATAAAAGTGATTACCATGAGAAAAATTGTCTTTTTATTAACAGCTTTATGCTTATCCATGAGTGCATGGAGTCAGGACGGATTGGTATATTGGTCGCAAGCCGACGGTTACAAATTCGATTTTGATTTAGATGGAACGGTAGATTTTTCGTTACCGACACAAACGACTGATAAAGCTATTTCGCAAGTATTTGTGTTCGATGCGAATGGCGATGGGTATTTCGACCTTTGTGAGCTCGATTTAAACGATAATCTCATTAATTGGATTTTTTATTATAATGATGGGAATAATAACTTCGTAGACCCTCAAACAGTCATATATGGCATGTCGGAAGGAGATAAAAAATTGGCCGGAGATTTTAATGGTGACGGTATCGGCGATGTGGGTATCCGTCGCGATAATGAGTTTGGCCTTTGGTGGCTGATTACGTTCCAAGCGATGGCTCCTGATGTAAACCAACAGTTCGGAATTAGCGATAAAGACTTATTGGTTGCCGGAGATATGAATGGAGACGGGCAGGACGATATAGTGTGCTATGATAAGGGTTCTTGGTTATGCTCTTTTACTCCGTCAGATACGGAATATAAGACTCCCGATTTTGTCTCAAAAGATGTGCAGGTGACTTTCGGTACATCGTACGATATACCTGTGTTGTGCGACGTGGACGGTGACGGGTATGCCGATATGGGGTTGTGTTCTGTCGATGACGAGGAAGTTAGTTTTAATCTCCATAGTGCGACGAAAACTGCAAATAACGGATATAGCAGCGATAATGGTCGAGGTACTTTCGATAAGGTTGTACTTATGCCTTCGGGTATAAATCCTACTTGTGTATGTGCTGTAAAGAGTAAAGGAACGACCGGCATCGAATCGGAGCATGCCGTGGCAAATGTCAGTGTATATCCTACCTTAGTACGGGCTGGGGATTCTTTTACCGTGAAAGGTAACGATGTGACGAAAGTGAAAATATACGGTATGATGGGACAACTTGTTAAGGAAATCGATACCGACGGTAGCATGTCGACGGTTGTCGTTTCGGTTGATGGTTGGGCTCAGGGAACATATTTTGTTTGTTGCGAAAGTGAAGGTGCCGTTTCTTCGTCTAAATTAATCGTTCAATAAGTGAATTGAGTCTGTATGAAAATCTATTTGAAATATATATTTCTGTTTCTTATTGCCGGGAGTATCTTTTCTTCGTGTAACCAAAAAGATGAGAAGGTGTATTCTTTTTGGGCACTTCAAAATAGGGCGACGGGAGAATATTTGTATGAAGACGACGGCGAATGTAAATTCAGCCGTGAAAAGCAAGGCGATAAGTCTTTGTGGAAAATAGCGGCTGCTGAGGGCGATCATGTTTGTATCGTAAATAAGAAGAGTGGTAGATATTTGTCTCTCGATAATGGGCAGGTCGTTTGTTCTGTGGTCGATCAACCGGTTACCGAATCTGCCGAATGGTACTACGGGAATTTCGATTTTGTTACTCAAACTAATAGCGGCTGGTACACAATTTCGAATCGTTCGGCCGAGTCGAATTTGCATTTGGTGGAAAAAGATGGTACACTTTGCATGCAGGATAACGCAAACAGAAATACCGATTTTTCTGCCCATTGGACTTGGGTGAGAGAAGAGGGTACGCCTTTGCCTTATTCTTTTACTCCCGATGGAGTTACGGATGCTTCTTTTTTGGGAATACGAACGGCTAAGGCTATTTCTCCAACCGAGATACACTCCGATTATCACGGAGAGAAAGTATGGAAATTATCTCAGGATATTTCGTCTTTTCCGAAATTTTCCACTGAAAACAATTTGTTGATAGAGGCTCTGTACAATATGGCATTGGAAGAGATGTTGATGGATGTGCGCAGCGACAGCACATTTAGGGCCGGCGCTCTTTGGCCCGATACATGGACTCGTGATGCCGTGTACAGTATATGGTTCAGCTATGCATGGATTATGCCGGAAGTGTCTCGGAAAACTCTCGATAAGCAGACTCTTCGTAATCCTCGCGAGGCCTTGCAGGACACAGGTAGCGGAGGTTCATGGCCTATATCGACCGACCGTGTGGTGTGGGCACTCGCTGCTTGGGAGTACTATCTGTACACAGGAGATAGTTCGTGGCTCGAAGGTGCTTATGAAGGTTTGAGTTATACGGCTCGAAAGGACATTCATGTAGCATTCGATAAACGCATAGGGCTGTTCAAAGGGGAGACTTGTTCGATGGACTGGCGTACCCATACTTATCCGAATTGGTTTACCAATGTGACGATAGGCAGTTCGTTTTCTTGTGGAACAAATGCGCTGCACATGTTCATGTATGAGTTTTTGTCGAAGGCAGCCGGAATACTTGGTAAACCGGAAAGTGAGAAAACATATTGGGAAAGTTTCAGGAATGTGTTGAAGGATTCGATAAACAAACATTTCTGGAACGAAGACAAAGGTTTATACGAGTGTTACTTGTATCCCGAAATTTCGGGGTATAAGGCTTCGGAACGGGTCGGTGTCATGTCGAACGGACTGTGTGCTGTTTTGGGAGCGAGCACCGATGAGCAAATTCGCCGTATGGTCGGTAATTTCCCGCTATATCCATACGGGGCTGCTGTTCTTTATCCTTCTATTCCCGACGATTTTGCATACCACAATAAAAGTATTTGGCCGGTTTGGCAAACACCGTATATGTATGCGGCTCGTCAGGTGGGCAATATATTGGCAGTGGAACACATGGCGGCTTCTTTAACGAGAGCTTCGGCTCTTTTCCTGACACATAAGGAGAATATGACTTACGACACCGGATATGATCGGGGTACAGCTTTGAACTCGGATAGGCAACTGTGGTCGGTTTCTTCCTATATCAGTTTGGTGTATAGAGTTTTGTTCGGCATGAATTTGACGGAACGAGGAATCGCATTTAATCCTGTCGTACCCGATATAGTGAACGGCTGGCTTTCTTTGTCGGATTTCCGCTATCGCGATGTGACGATAGATATAAAGGTATCTGGAAAGGGAAATCGGGTGAAATCGTTGAAAGTCAATGGCGAGAAACAAGCATTGCCTTTTGTCCTTCCAGCCGATAGTAAGGGGGAATATTCGATCGAGATAGAAATGATGATCGATGAACCGAAAGGCAAAATAAATTTGGTGAAGGCTGGACCCGGGAAATGTTGGTCGCCGGTAGAACCTGTTTTGGTATTGAACGGTTCGACTCTAAGTTGGAAGGAAGAGGAAAATATGAAGTACTACCTTCATTCCAATTTTTCTGAGGAGGATAAACTGGTAACCTCTCCTTACGATTTAATTGGGGCTCCCGATGGATTTTATTCGGTTTATGCTGTCGATGAAAAAGGATTTGCATCGGATATGTCCAATGCGGTTGTTTATTCTACTTGGCAATCGGTTTGTGAAGCGGAGCAGAGCTCTCATTCAGGAACGGTTTCTAATCTTCACAAAGGATTTTCGGGGAGTGGCTTTGTTATCGATTTGTTTGCACGTCCGGCTAATGTGAAGTTTCAGGTACAAGTCCCCGAGGCCGGCGATTATGCCATAGCCCTTCGGGGTGCTAACGGACACGGGCCGCATGGTACATGGTGCGCCATACGTTCGGTAGCAGTGGACGGAAACGACGCCGGTACATTCATTTTGGAAGCAACAGGCGATTGGAAACAATGGTTGGATTCCAATTATATTGTTCTTCGAGGGTTGAATGCCGGAGAACATACGGTGTCGCTTTCTATCGATCCTGAGAAGAAGGGATATGACTTTAATATGTCGCATGGACGGGAAGACGCTAATGATTGCCATATCGACTGTTTAAAGTTGATTCGACTTTAATAAAGTCTTATTGTTTATTTAGGAAAGAGAATATCTTGCTATGCAGGGTATTCTCTTTTTGTTTTTAACGGACTTTTTATGATCCTGCCAAAAAATCTATTTGTCGGCAGTTTAATCATTGGAAAAATAAGAAAGAATATTTTTAAATTTAAGAAAATAATTCCTATATTTGACTAATAGATTGTTCGAAACTTTATGGCGATAATATAAATTTCAATATGGAAATGAAAAGAATATTTTCGGTCGTCGTCTGTGCTGTGGGAATTTTTTTCTCCATGACAGCCGAGAGCAAAGACGGATGCTTGAAAAGTTACGTATCGGCGGACAGTTTGCTCTTGTATGAATATTACGAATCTCATATTTGGGTTAGCCCATTGAACTATACCCGGGTATTCTCTGAACAGAGGGCCGTTGCGCCGGACTGGTTTCATTATCGGGACAGGGTGATAGAGCTTCGTGTTCTTGCGCTGAGGAAGCGAATCTGGGAGGAGTATTTGCGAGATTTCCCTTTGGAGAGACTATCCGTACGTGTGTGGCTCATGTTTTCTCTTCGTACGGGTGAATTGGTAACTGCTGAGTTAATGTTTCTAAAAGAGGTATTAGAGGTTGTCGACAGTTTCCCCGCACGGGAGATTATTGCGATGTGCATGAACTCCGATTGGAGTGGAAGTACATATATAATGGAGCATGAGCCGGATAAATATGATAATATGTACACCGGATATCTTTTTTCACCCTATTAGTGTCATGGACTTCAAAAAAATATTTTCGGTCGTCGTCTGTGCTGTGGGGATTTTTTTCTCTACGGCAGCCGGGAGCAAAGACGAGTGCTTGAACAGTTACGTATCGGCAGACAGTTTGCTTCTGTACGAATATTCCAAAACGCATATTATGGCTCGGCCATTGAACTATCCCCGGGTATATTCAGAGCAGAAAGCTGTTGCGCCGGACTGGTTTCATTATCGGGATAGGGTGATAGAGCCCCGTGTCTTTGCGCTGAGGAAGCAGATTAGGGAGGAGTATTTGCGAGATTATCCTTTGGAGAGAGGATCCGTACGTGTGTGGCTCGTTTTTTCTCTTCGTACGGGTGAGTTGGAAACTGTGGAGGTAATGTTTAGAAAGGGGATATTAGAAGATGTCGACAGTTTCCCCGCACGGGAGATTATTGCGATGTGCATGAATTCCGATTGGAGTGGAAGCACGTATATAATGGAGCATGAACCGGATAAATATGATAGCATGTACACGGAGTATTTTTTTTCGCTATATTATTAGCGTGAAGAATAGGAGTAAGTCTCGTAATTGCATAAAAAATTGAAGGACGAGTGTGAATAGGTTTTGTGAAAATGTTTTATCTTCACCACCAAATAATGAATTATGGCATCTTATTCCAGAAAATCGACCCGTAATAAAGCTCTTTGGGGATATCTGTTGCTTATTGCCGTTTTGTTGTCATCTTCGTGGTTTGTGTATCATGAGATAAATTTGTTGGTATCGATAAAAGCGGTCGAGGCAGATATGAGGCTGAAACGTCAGGAGATGTCTTCCGCTTTATCGTCTCTGTATAGAGCGGAGACGGTGGGACAATCGCTCGTTTGGGGACAGTTTTCGGATTATCCGGTATATAGGAGAGTGACGAATGATGCCGTAACATGTGTGGATTCGTTACGTCGTATTACATCGGACTCTGTCCAGCTGTCCCGAATCGATAGTATTATCGGTCTGCTGAATCGGAAAAATGCGGTTATACGGCGATTGATGGGAACCACGATCGATGTGGCCGAGGAGCAAAACCGGAAAATAGAGGATATGATGAAACAGCAAGATTCGTTGATCCTTATTCAGAATCGTCAGCAAAGATTGGTTCGACAGAGCGATTCGCTGATAGAGAAACGCCGCCGTAAAAATGTGTTCGGACGAATAGCCGATGCTATTTCGGGGAAAGCACCTACTCGGTTAGATAGCATTCGGATAGAATCGAAACGTATAGGAGCGTTGAGCGATTCGTTGGCTGCCGATTTGAAAGCGATGGAAAGCGGTTATAACGAGATCCGGGAGTTGTCTCAACAGGCTCTCGAACGGGAGCGGTGGCGATTGAGAAACGATAATCAACGGTTGAACGGTCAGATCAATCGTCTGATGAATAGCTTTGAACGAGAGCAACTTATTGTATCGGAGAAGATACAAGAACGAAATGAACAGATTCGTCAGGAGTCTATGAGAGCTTTGGTCGCTGTGGCTTCCGGTGCTATTTTATTGGCGGTTATTTTTGGGGTATTGGTTTGGAAAGGTTGGTTAAGGGACGATCGTTTCCGTAGGGCATTGGAAGAAGCTCGGAGACGAGCCGAAGATTTATTGGAGGCCCGGGAAAAGTTGATGTTGACTATAACGCACGATTTTAAGGCTCCGCTCGGTTCTATTATCGGATATGTGGAATTGATGATGAGGCTGGATAATACCGAACGGCAAAAGTTCTATTTGCAAAACATGAAGGCATCGTCGGATCATTTGCTTTCGCTGGTAAGCGATTTGCTCGATTTTCACCGTTTGGAATCTCATAAATTGGATATAAATCGTATTGCTTTCAGCCCCAAAGTATTATTCGATAAAATAGTATCTGCTATGCAACCTGTGGCGGATAAGAAACAACTGAATCTGATATTGAAAGTTGAGAAATCGGCCGATGCCAATTTTTCGGGCGATCCGTTAAGGATTAAGCAAATTGTCGATAATTTGTTGTCCAATGCTTTGAAGTTTACAGCCCGGGGTACGGTGACGATTCATGTGTTTGTGCGTGTCCGATATCTTGTTTTTTCGGTTAGCGATACGGGACGGGGAATAGCCCGAGATGATTTGGAACATATATTTCAGGCTTTTACACGGCTTTCTTCGGCACAGGGAGTCGAGGGGTTTGGATTGGGGTTGGCTATTACTCGACAGCTCGTCGATTTGATGGGCGGGCGTATAGATGTCCGCAGTGTGGAGGGTGTTGGCAGTACGTTTACCGTGGAAATTCCATTGGAAGAAGTCTCGGAGAAGACCGGTGATACGAAGGCTTTTTCGGGGAAACGTTGCCTATTGCTCGATGACGATAAATTACAATTGACACTTTTTGAGAATCAGTTGAAACAATTGGGTATAGAATCGGTTGCCTGCATGAAGGCCGAGGAGATTTTGGGTTATCTGGAACATGAGCATTTCGATGCTTTGTTTACCGATATGCAGATGCCGGAAATGGACGGAGTGAGTTTTTTGAAATTTTTGAGGGAGTCTCATATCGCTCTGGCGAGAAAGCTTCCGGTTGTAATGGTTACGGCGAGGAGCGATGCAGACCAATTCCTTTCGGAAGGTTTTTCGGGAATTTTACACAAGCCTTTTTCGTTGGCGCAATTATCTTTTTGTTTATCGGGGATTTGGAATGAAGAGGCAATTCCCCGTGAGATAGAAGATGAGGGTGAAAGAGGAGAGGCTCCGTATGATTTTGCGGCTCTTACGGCTTTTGCCGAAGATGATGCGAAGGCTCGCCGGAAAATATTGGAGACATTCTTTCAGGAGATAAATAGCCAGATAGAGGAGTTGAAAGGGGCCGCGGCTCGTCGCGATGGGATTGTGGTATCACGTATTGCTCATAAGTGGCAACCGATTTTCGCCATGTTGAAAATTTCGGATATGTTGCCGGTGTTGTCTCGATTGGAAGAGGAAGGTGCGCATAAGTGGACCGATGAGCTGTCTCGAAATCTTGATAAGTTGTTGGTCTATGCTGAGAAAATACGTACAGGCCTTAAATTGGTATTGGCAAAGGAGGAATAATTATGAAGCATATTCTCATTGTAGAAGACGATACGACATTTGCTGTTATGTTGCAGACGTGGCTTTCCAAGAAAAAATTTTCGGTAGCATCTGTTTCGGGAATTGCAGCAGCGAAAAAAACTCTTATTGAAAGTTCGGTCGATTTGGTGCTTTGCGACTTACGTTTGCCTGATGGAGACGGCATCGATTTGTTGGAATGGGTGAGCAATCGGAATGTAAATGTTCCTTTGATCGTAATGACGAGCTACGCGGCTATCCCGTCGGCTGTTCAGGCGATGAAACTCGGTGCGAGAGATTATATATCTAAGCCGGTGAATCCGGAAGATTTATTGCAAAAGATTAACGAGGTTTTTAATGCGGGTGTCAAGACTGGGAAACAGATTCCTGTGTCTGAATCTGTACCGGAGGAAACAAATTATTTAGAGGGGCAGAGTGAAGCTGCCCGTCAATTGTATACTTATGTGAAGTTAGTGGCTCCGACCTCTATGTCTGTGCTGATCAATGGGGCCAGTGGGACAGGAAAGGAATATGTGGCTAAACGGATACATCAATTAAGTAAACGTTCGGAGAAACCGTTTGTCGCCATCGATTGTGGAGCCATTCCGAAAGAATTGGCTGCTTCTGAATTTTTCGGGCATAAGAAAGGTTCGTTTACGGGAGCGATTGAGGATAAAGTCGGTGCTTTTATAGAAGCAGATGGTGGAACGATCTTTCTTGATGAAATAGGAAATCTGAGTTACGATGTTCAGGTACAGTTGCTACGTGTGTTGCAAGAACGCAGAGTGAAGCCCATCGGGACTACAACGGAAGTAAAAGTCGATGTGAGGTTGATTGCTGCGACAAATGAAGACTTGAAGGCGGCTATAAAATCAGGTGCATTTAGGGAAGATTTGTATCATCGAATCAATGAATTTACGATCTATATGCCGCATTTGTGCGAACGAGGTGAGGATATACCGTTGTTTGCTAATTTCTTTTTGGATCAAGCCAATCGAGAACTCGAAAAGCCTGTTCCCGGATTTTTGCCGGAAGCGATGGAACGGATTTCTCAATATACTTGGCCGGGAAATTTAAGAGAAATGCGTAATACTGTTATGAGGGCGGCTTTACTTGCTCAGGGGAATCCCATACGTGTGGAACATTTGGGCATAGACATGAATATAGACAAGCCGATAAATATTTTACACGATCCGGATAGTGAGCGGACTAAGATTGTATCGGCATTACAGAAATGTTCGGGTAATAAAAGTAAAGCGGCTGCAATGTTAGGCATAGATAGAAAAACATTGTATAACAAGTTGAAATTGTATCAAATCGAGTAACTTATATATTTGTAGAATATAGGATACGGTTCGGCATAGTCAAGTTGGAAATCTTATTTCCGCTTGCCTTTGCACTTATCTCTCACTGTATTTGAGGATAAAAGGGTGTGGAATTTTTCCACACCCTTTTTCTTTTTATTCTACAAATTTCCACATAAGATTTTTGTGCTCTATTTATTTAATTTGTTTATAATTAGTTGCTTGTGTATTCTTTGGAAGTGTTGGCACAACGATTGTTGTTTTATAGTCGAAGAATGGAATATAGAATGTATAACTAAAAAAGTTAGAATTATGAAAAAGTTAATGTTATCAGTAGCTGTGTTCATGATGGGAGTATCTACTCTTGGTTTGTATGCACAAGATTCCAATGTAGAGCCTGTAAAGAAAGATAGTATCCCAACCGAAGAACCTAAGAAAGAGGAGCCTAAATCAGAGGCAGCTTGGGTTTGTATGAGCGAAGAACCTGCTAAAACCGATAGTGTGCCTTCGCAGGAGCCTAAAAAAGAAGACGTTCAAAAGATATTTTCTATCAGATAACTTTTGTGAAAGATATTTTATAGGCTAACCCTAAAAAACGTTCTTATTTTTTATCTGTTTTAGTGAAGATGATGATGGTCCCGATATCTCCTATAAGGAGGTATCGGGATTTAATTTTCTAATATTTAGTTAGATAGATAGAATGTCATGAATATATAATATGATTAGTGATAATAACTAAATAAATAATTCTAAATAATCCATGCATTTTACATATATTTGTACAATAGAATTTGTATTTTATAACTCTGTTTAAGAGGAAGAAGTGCAAAAGTTCGAGGGAGAGGCTGATTTTATCGAGGATAACGTATTGTTGTCTGGAAGCTTAGGCTTTGCCTAAACTAAAATTGCAATGGTGGAAAACGACAGTATCGGGTGGTATGTAGCGAAAACGTATCGGCAGGAACGTAAGATCAAAGACCTTCTTGCCCGTATGGGTATAGAGCATTTTGTACCTTTCCATCAAGTCGTAAAGGAGATTAATGGGAAGCGAAAAAAAGTAGAAGAGCCTTTTGTGAACGGGTTGATATTTGTTCGAGGAAATAAAAAAAGTTGCATTGAGTTGATTAACGAATATGGGTATCCTATGAGATATTTGCGGGATTTTTCTACTCGTTCGCTTTTACGTGTACCCGATAAGCAAATGGAAGATTTTATCTATTTGGTAGACCGTCATGAAAATGAGATAGAATTGTTTCCCCATGATTTGAAACGAGGAGATCGGGTGCGTGTGGTCGCAGGGACTTTTGCCGGAATCGAAGGGGAGTTAATCCGCATTGCAGGCCATCGTCGAGTGGTGGTTCGTCTCGAAAATTTATTTTCAATCGCTACGGTTTTTATACCGGGGGGATATTTGGAAAAGATATGCGACCGGTGATTAAATATATTTCATTTTATGATTTTGCCGATTCTGGGATAGCGCGGAATTATAGCGTTGCTGCGGCTAATAAAATGGATTATATCATTGAATCTCTTGTAAGAATCGGATATGACGTAGAGGTAGTTTCGGTATCGGCATGTATAGAAAGCGGGACGTTTCGATGGTATAAGTCTCGGGTTGAAGAGAGACAGCCTCATGTGAAAACGAGATTTTTCTCGTCGTTTCGTTGTCGATCTAAAATATTAGTCTTGTTGCGACTTATTTGGGGGGTATTGCAATTATTGAGTTATCTTCTTTTTTGTGTTAAAAAAGGAGAGTCTATATGGGTATACCATTCTTTGTATTATTACAATGTGATTTTGCTGGCAAAAAAAATAAAGAAATTCAAACTGATTCTCGAAGTAGAAGAGATTTATCAAGATGTTTCTCCTGTTCCTCGGTATATGGAACGTTGGGAATGCAAGATGATAGACGTTGCGGATAAGTTTGTGTTTTCGACCGATCTTCTGAATGATAAAGTAAATAGGCAAAAGAAGCCTCATTTAGTTATTTATGGGACTTATCGGTGTGTGCCTGTGATGAGCGAACGGCACGGAGACAATAAGGTGCATGTTGTCTATTCTGGTACACTTGATCCCAATAAAGGCGGAGCTATGGCGGCTGCGGGTGTGGCGGCGTCCTTGCCGTCTACATATAGAGTTCATATACTTGGATTCGGGAATCCCGGAGAGATACAGACGATTAAAGAGCTGTGTGAAGAGATGTCGGGCAAAGGCGGTGCGGTAGTCTCCTATGATGGGGTACTGAAAGGGAGTGCATATATAGATTTTTTACAGACGTGTCAGATTGGCCTGAGCACGCAGAATCCTGATGCGGCGTTTAATAATACCTCGTTTCCGTCGAAAATATTATCTTATATGTCGAATGGTTTGCAAGTCGTTTCTGCCGATATAGAAGCGGTACGGCGAGCTTATGGAATTTCGGGTTATATTTATTATTATCAGAAACAAGAACCCAGCGATATAGCAAATGCCATATTGAATGTGGATTTGGATAATCCTTTTGACACGCGGGCGGTGGTACAGTCTTTGGATAATAGGTTTGTAGAACAATTGAGTTTGTTTCTCCGTGATAGAGTTTAGTGATATAAAAGGGAAATACATAGGTAATAAGAACCTAATTAACAATGTACTGGGCTCTTTCCTTGTTCGAGGGTTCGGCTTTTTGGTTTCTTTTGCCTTGTTTCCTCTTTATCTGAACTATTTCGATGACAATACCGTATTAGGGTGCTGGTTCACGATGTGCTCTGTTTTATCATGGATACAAGTCTTTGATTTGGGAATAGGCAATGGCTTGCGGAATCATTTGACGGCCGATTTGAGTTTGAAAAACTATGAAAGTGCCCGGCAATATATATCATCTTCTTACATTTTGATGGGAGGTGTCACTGTATTTATTTCGTTTTTAGCATTTATAATAAGCCGATATATAGATTGGAATTCGGTTTTCAATATTTCGGAACAAAGCATATCGCCAGAGAGTTTGCGTAAAGGGGTTGTTATCGCTTTATGTGGCGTATTGTGTTTTTTCTTTCTGAAATTGATTATCTCTATTTTGTATGCTTTGCAGAAATCGGCACTACCTAATTTCTTGAATCTGCTTTCTACCGTTTTATTATTGATTTTTCTGTGGGTATATGATCCGACCGGAGATGTCGAACGAGATTTTGTAACGATTTCTTGGGTGCAGGCTGTTACAGGGTGTTTGCCGTTATTGGTAGCGACAATAATTGTTTTTGCAAAAGACCTGAAAGAATGTTTGCCATCGTTCAAGTACTTTCGGTGGGATAAAGCCACTGGTGTTTTGTCGTTGGGAATTTTGTTCCTTGTCTTGCAGTTGTTATACATGATAATTACTGTAACCAACGAGTTTTTTATATCCTACTTTTTCGATCCGTCTTTCGTTGTAGAATACCAGATATATATAAAGATCTTTTCAATAGCCGGTACATTTGTGTCTTTGGCTCTGATTCCGGTATGGTCGGCTGTGACGAAAGCATTTGTAGAAAAACGTTACGATTGGATAATCAAGTTGGTCCGTTTTCTGTATTTTGTCGCTGGTATTGCTGTATTGTTTCAATTGGCTATCATTCCATTTCTTGACCCGATATTGGAATTTTGGTTAGGCGAAAAGGCCATCGAGGTGAATCTGTCCACTGCATTGCTGTTTGCCCTATTGGGGTGTGTGATGATTTGGGTATCGGTTTTGACGAGTGTCGTTAATGGTTTAGGCGCGCTTAAATGCCAGTTGTATGGTTTTTTATGGGCTGTACTCTTCAAAGTCATAGCTATCGTTTTATTTTCTTCGTGGATTCCGTGGACGATTGTAATCACAGCTACGATTGTAGGTTTATTGCCCTACTGTGTCTGGCAACCTATGGTGATGAACAGGCAGTTGAAAATGTTGAATAAAGAGGCGTTTCAAAATGGGTAAGAAACTGTTGATCGTCAATACTTATGCCAATTTGTGGTCAACCGGCAGGATTGCGGCCGAGATAGGGGAGATTGCGGTAAAACATGGTTGGCAGTGCTATTTTGCATACGCAAGCGAATCGAATCCTTGCTCATGTGAGGAGATTAGAATTAATAAAAGCGTTATATCGTATATTATACATACCTATTTGTTTTCCCGTATTCTCAATTTGAAAGGATTCGGTTCTTGGATTGAGACGAAGTTATTTATCAGAAAAATAAAGAAAATAGCTCCTGATATAATTCATTTGCATAATATTCATCAGAATTTTTTGAATTTGCCACTTCTTTTCTCTTTTTTGAAAAAAGCGGGTATTCCGGTTATTTGGACCCTTCACGACTGTTGGGCCGTGACTGGGGGGTGTACTCATTTCGTGTACAATAAATGCGAAAATTGGAAAACGGGTTGCTATCGATGTCCGAGATGTGGTAATAGCGATACGGGCGGGGAATTAAAAGGGGTGTTCCGTACTATGCCGTGGGTGTTAAGAAAGAAAGAAGCATATATAACTTCTGTTCCGAATCTGACTTTTGTTACAGTCTCGGAGTGGCTGTCGGGCGTAGTGAGAAGTTCGGTTGTCGGTTCTGTACCTGTACAGGTTATTTCCAACGGAGTGGACAGTACTCGATTCTATCCTCGTACCGATATACAAGCCATTAAACAAAAGTATGGTTGTGGCAACCGCTTCATGATTGTGGGGGTAAGTTCTCATTGGAGTGCGTCAAAGGGATTATATGATTATTATAAACTGAGGGAATTATTGCCGGCCGATCAGTTCGTGGTCGTTTTGGTGGGGATAACCTCTGAGCAGAAAAACAATATACCCGATGGTATCATCGGGGTAGAGCGAACAGAGAATCTTGATGAACTGGCTCTTATTTATTCGGCGGCAGATGTGGTGACGAGTTTGTCGTACCAAGAGACTTTCGGACTTACTATTGTGGAAGGGTTCGCTTGTGGTACACCGGCGGTGGTCTATGACAATACGGCGTTGCCTGAATTGGTAGACTCTGATACGGGCTTAGTTGTAGAAACCGGAAATATGGAGCGACTGGCCGAGGCGATAAGACAGGTTTGTAAGACGGGTAAATCGTTTTATTCGCAGGCGTGTCGGGAAGTGGCGCAAACCCGGTATGATAAATTTTGCCAGTATGAGAAATATGTCGAATTATATGAACAGGCGCTTGTTCCGAAAAAGGTATGATTGAGACGATCGTTATTGGTTTAATATGTGTGTTTTGGGCCTATTTGGGGCGTTACAGACGATTGAGCTGGGGCTTTGGCGCAGCGATGACCATATTATTCGTTTTCCTTGCGATACGCTATGAATGGGGAAACGACTATCGTCAATACATAGACAAATTTACAGTATATAATTCGATCGATGAATTTAATTATTCAGATCCTAACGAACGATGGGAAGTCGGTTGGATATTCTTGTATCGGATATTCAAACCATTCGGCTTTTTTTCATTAGTCATTGTCCTTACTGCATTTGAAATATCTGTTTATTATTGGTTTATCAAGAAATATATACCGAAAGAATGGTATTGGTTCGCTGTATTTATTTATGTATTTAATCCTAATTTCATGCTTACGCAATCGTCTATGATGCGTCAGACTTTGGCTATGTGCATAGTTTTGTTGTCCATTCCTTATATTTATAAAAAAAAGGTCATCATTGCAGCGTTATTTATTTTATTTGCCTCATTGTTTCACAGTAGCGCCAAAATATTGTTACCGATAGTTTTTCTTGGATTTGTGAATTGGAGAATGGGTAAGAAGGGGGTGATTATTGGCGTTGTTCTCTTTTTTGCTATTCTGTTGTTCAAGAATATTGTTACATCTATAATTGAAAATACTCTTTCTGTAACGGGTTTGGGAAAATATACTTACTATCTGGAAGAAGGGAAAGAAGAATCGAAATTAGAGTCGGGAATAGGCTTTGTTTATCAGATTATCATCATGAGTATGATATTGTATTATGAAAAAAGACAAGATCGAAAGGACGGATTGATTTTCAAAATAACCGCCCTTTCTTTTCTTTTCGTTCCGTTAGGTTTTATCGCTCAACTTATTGCTCGGATAGGTATGTATTTGCAAGTGTCAATGATCGCAACTTATCCACTGATGATTCGTACGATCAATAATAGAATCGTACGGGCAGGAACACTGTTTATAATTATGTTTTTCACTATTTATGACTTCTTCTCATTTTTCAATTCCGAAATTTGGAGAGATTCGTTCATAGAATATCATACTATTTTTGAATCTTTTATTTGGCGATGACAGATATGAATGTATTATTTGTTGCATCTGTGGTTCATGAAAAATTATTGATTGAAATATTGAAAACACAGCCTCGATATTATGGAATACAAGGCCAGTATTTCATGCGGTTGATGTTATTGGGATTAAAGGCTAATGGTGTAAAAGTAAATGTGTTATCTAACAATTTAGCATATCGTTATTGGCATTCAAAAAGAGGGGAACGACATTGTGTCTTGGAAGAGGGAATAGGATATAACTATTTTTTTAGAAAGCAAAGGGGAGGGTATTTACATTTATTGTTAAGGATTATACGGTTTATAAAATTATGGAAAAATAAATTAGGGAAAGATAATTCGGCTATTTTATGTGATGGGCTTAATTTTACTTTATTGCTTTCTTGTTTTTTATGTAAAATATTTTTTAATATCAGGGTTACGGTTTTTGTAACAGATATGCCTCGTTATTTGTCGATGGGATTTCTTTCTCGAATAAAATCTAGTTTGCAAGAATATATTATATGTCAAATGGATGCATTTGTGACATTGACTAATTACATGGATGCTGATTTGAATCCTAATCATAAACCAAGTGTTGTGATAGAGGGTATGGTTGATGTGAGAGCAAAGTGTGAATCCAATAAGGGGAGGAGAAGGGAAAAGGTCTGTATGTATAGTGGCTCTATTCATAAAATTTATGGGATTAAAAAATTGTTGGATAGTTTCTTGGCAATGAATAATACCGATTATATATTGGAGATATATGGAGATGGCGATTATAGAGCAGAATTGGTCGAATTAGCAGCAAAACATGATCGTATAATTTATAAAGGATTAGTCTCTCGTGACGTAATTGTGGCTCGTCAGAAACAGGTTGCATTATTGATTAATCCACGACCGAGTTCGTATGAATATACTCAATATTCTTTTCCTTCGAAAATAATGGAATATATGTTGTCAGGAACTCCGGTATTGACGACGAAACTTCCCGGAATTCCAGCTGAATATGATAAATATTTGTATTATTTCGAAGACGAATCAATTGAGGCTATGGCCAATAAAATGTCCGAAGTACTTTCAATGGATTATACCGAATGTTTAAGGAAAGCAAGTGAGGCTCAGAGTTATGTCATGAATGAAAAGAATAATTTTCTTCAGATGAAAAAACTATTATCTATTTTATGAATGGTTGCTCTATGAATATTGGATTTTATTTTTTTGATAAAGGATTGAGCGGGGTTGATTGTTCCCGTCCGGACTTAGGAAATCCGGGAGTGGGGGGAACTCAATATTGCTTTTTACTTTTGATTTATTATATACTCCGTTTTGACCCGAAATCGTATAGGGTAAGAGTTTATTGTTCATCTGACTGTTTTTTCCCACAAGGTGTAGAGAAGGTTCTTGTTGAAGATATTTTTGAGGGTTTGACCGAATCAAAAAGACGAGGTGATGATTTTATTATCATTAAGGATAATAAGGATCAACAATTGGCTCGATTTATCGATAAACTACGGCATCGCATTGTTATTTGGGGGCATAATTTTTATTTTGGGGATTATGCCGATTGGGTTGCTAAGAGCCCGTCTGTTATTGCAAATGTTTTTGTAGGTAGGCAGCAGTATGATAGATATATAGATCACCCCATTTGTGATAAATCTTTGTTTATATATAATATGGTTCCCGATGTGGTAGGGGAAAAAAAGCGGGATAATGACGGTAAAACGGTTGTTTATTTGGGAGCATTGATTCCAGAAAAGGGATTTTTGATATTAGCCAAAATGTGGAAGTACATTTTGAAAAAGGTTCCAATGGCACGATTACAGGTGATAGGAGGTGGAAATCTTTATTCTAGAAATTGCTCTTTGGGAAGAATGGGAATAGCGGATAAATCGTTTGAAGAAGAGTTTTTCCCGTATTTGTCGGAAGAAGGAGAACTATTGCCATCTGTCACGTTTCAAGGAATCTTAGGGGGTGAAAAATACGAAGTTTTTTTGTCGTCGTCAGTTGGAGTAGTTAATCCGTCAGCTCGCACAGAGACCTTTGGAATGGGTGCAATTGAGATGAATTGTGCGGGGTTACCGGTTGTTACATTGGGAAAAAATGGTTATCCCGATACAATAGAAAATGGAGTTACAGGATACTTATGTCATTCATACAAGGAAATTGCAGATAAAATTGTGTTCTTATTGACTCACGATGAGGTTAATGAACGATTGGGAATTCAAGCAAAAGAGCAGGTGAGCCGATTTTCTCCAAAAAATATTATGCCTTTGTGGTTTAATTTGTTTGAACAAATAGCGCAAAATAAATTAATAATAACATATCGACGTCCTGACAGTCATTTTTTCAATAACATTAAATTCGTGAGAATCCTATTGCGGTTTTTGCGTAAAAACTGTCGTTTGTCATTTCTCCCCCCGTTGATAAAAATAGAAACAGTGATATATACCTATTTAAAAAAATAATGAAAAAATGAAAGTGGCGTTGATTCTTGCTACAAATGTAGAAAAATCTCCTTATATGCAATATTATATAGATGTATATAAGGAAAAGAACATTGATGTCGAAGTCATTTTGTTGAATAGGGATAAACGTGTATTGAATGAGGAGTTCCCCTATAAGATACATTCTTGTGATATTATAGCGAAGGAGACAGCCTCTTGCGTTCGTAAAATTTATGATTATTTTCGCTATTCTCGGTTCGTAAGACGGATATTGAAACAATCTGATTATAGTCAGATTGTAGTATTTACCATCGCTAATGCGGTATTTCTGTCTTACTATTTATTAAGTTATTATAAAAAGAAGTATATATTTGATATACGTGATTATTCTCCGTTGGTTAAATATACCGTTCCTATAATTAGGCGTTTATTAAATAATTCAGCATTGAATTGTTTTTCTTCACCGGGGTTTAGGTCGTGGTTACCTGCATGTGATTACGTAATATGTCATAATGCAAGACGTAAATCTCTTGATGAGGACATAGTGAATGCCCGAGATATCGATGTGGAAAATGTTAAAGTGTTGACTATCGGACAACTTAGAAATTTTATTACGAATAAAATGCTAATGGATCATTTGGGGAATAAATCTCGAATAATGATTCAATTTTCGGGTATGGGTATTGCATATGATTTATTGAAAAAGTACGAGGTGAAAAAGATATATAATAATGTGAAATTTACGGGTTATTATCCGAAAAAGGAAGAATTTTCTATCGTTGATGGCTGTGATTTTATGAACATAATTTTGCCTGATGATACGTTGAGCCGTTATTTGATAAGTAATAGATTTTATTTGTCTTTGTTGAGAAGAAAACCGATGATTGTTTCGTCGGGTGGTATTCAGGCTGAATATGTGAAAGAATATGATTTGGGAATTATTGTTTCCTCTGAAGATGATATATATAGTAAAATAATGATCTATGCCAGATCATTTGACCCGATTCAATTTCAAAAAAATTGTGATCGATTTTTAGAAATGGTAAGATCGGATATGCAGATATTTAGCAGAAGCGTTTTTTATAGTTTAAATTAATAATCATGTCTATTTTTAAAGATAAGATATTGCTTATTACCGGAGGAACAGGATCCTTTGGCAATGCTGTGTTAAAGCGGTTTTTGGATAGCGATGTCGGTGAAATACGCATATTTAGCCGTGATGAGAAAAAACAAGACGATATGCGGCATCGATTACAGAACCCGAAGGTTAAGTTTTATATCGGTGACGTGCGGGATAAACGTAGTGTGGATAGCGCTATGAGTGGGGTCGATTATGTGTTTTCGGCAGCTGCCTTGAAACAGGTCCCTTCATGTGAATTTTTTCCTATGCAGGCTGTACGTACGAATGTATTTGGCACGGAGAACGTATTGGATTCGGCCGTGGAGCATGGTGTGAAAAATGTTGTCGTATTGTCTACCGATAAAGCGGCCTATCCCATCAATGCTATGGGAATAAGTAAGGCCATGATGGAAAAAGTGGCGATTGCCAAAGGACGCCAGTTGGGTGATTCTGCGACAACGACAATTTGTTGTACTCGTTATGGAAATGTGATGGCGAGTCGGGGATCTGTGATTCCGCTATGGATCGAGCAGATGAAAAACAATGCGGTAATAACGATCACGGATCCCAACATGACACGGTTTATGATGACGCTCGATGATGCTGTCGACTTGGTAGTTTATGCGTTTGAGCATGGCCGTAATGGCGATTTATTCGTACAGAAGGCTCCGGCGGCTACACTGGTTACTTTGGCGACTGCGTTGAAAGAATTGTATGGCAAAGATACTCCCGTGAAAATTATCGGTACACGGCATGGGGAGAAGCTCTATGAAACTTTGGTTACTCGCGAGGAGATGGCGAGGGCAGAGGATATGGATAATTATTATCGTATTCCATGCGATAGTCGAGATTTGAATTACGATAAATTTTTTGTCGAAGGTAGTGAGGTAGTCTCTCAAATAGAAGACTATCATTCGCACAATACTCACAGGCTCGATGTAGAAGAAATGAAACAGTTATTGCTGAAGCTCGATATCGTACGGGAAGATTTGAATCTCAATTAGTGGACAGAATTATGATAAAAGTAGGCATTACCGGGCAGTCTGGGTTTGTCGGTACTCATTTATATAATGCGTTGGGACTTTATCCCGAAGAATTTGAGAGAGTTCCATTCGAAGATGATTATTTTGCCGATGTGGAACGGCTGAATACGTTTGTAGAGAGTTGTGATGTTATTGTACATTTGGCGGCGGTAAACCGTCATACTGATGCGCATGTTTTGTACGAGACGAATATGCGATTGGTAAAACAGCTAATCGAGACTATGGAAGCGACAAATTCTCGTCCTTATGTCTTATTCTCGTCGAGTATACAGGAGGAACGGGATAATGAGTATGGCCGTAGTAAGAGTGATGGCCGTAAATTGTTGGAAGAATGGGCTGTGCGTAATGGGACATCTTTTACAGGAATGGTAGTTCCCAATGTTTTCGGTCCGTTTGGGAAGCCTAATTATAATTCGTTCATAGCCACGTTCGGGTATAAATTGACTCACGGCGACTCCCCCACGGTATTACAAGACAATGAGGTAAATTTGATTTATGTGGGTAGTTTATGCCGTCATATTTGTGATAAAATAAGGGAAATGGGAGGTCGCACCGTACCCTCGCTTGTCGAGCGGGACGATGTAGCCTGCGATTTCGAGATGAAGGTGAGTGAAGTTCTCGGTTTGTTTGAAAATTTCAAAAAATTGTATTTCGAGCAGGGAATTATTCCTCCTTTGAATAATATCCATGAAATGAATTTGTTTAATACATTTCGTAGCTATATTGATATGGAAAGCTATTTCCCGGTGAAATTGGTTCAACATACCGATGTACGAGGTAGTTTCGTCGAGACCGTAAAAATCGGGGTGGGTGGCCAAGTGAGTTTTTCTACCACCGTTCCTGGTGTTACAAGGGGAAATCATTATCACACTCGCAAGATGGAGCGGTTTGTAGTGATTAAGGGAAAAGCGAGAATTCAGCTCCGGAAGGTTGGAACAGACGAAGTACTGGATTATTATCTTAACGGGGAAGAACCGGCTTATGTGGATATGCCGGTGTGGTACACACATAATATATCGAATATCGGCGATGAGATTTTATATGCTCAGTTTTGGATAAACGAATGGTATGATCCTACCGATAGCGATACTTATTTCGAACCGGTAGTGAAAGACGAGTGAAAAATCAAAATATAGATTTATGAAGCGATTGAAAGTCCTTTCGGTAGTAGGGACAAGACCCGAAATAATCAGATTGTCATGTGTATTGCAAAAGTTAGATGCCAGTCCCGCCATAGAGCACGTATTGGTACACACAGGACAAAATTACGATTATGAATTAAACGAAATATTTTTTCAGGATTTAGGTCTACGGAAACCTGATTATTTTTTGAATGCGGCAGGTAATAATGCGACGACGACTGCCGGACAGATATTGATTAATATAGATCCGGTTCTTGAAGAAGTTCGTCCGGATGCATTTCTTGTACTGGGCGACACGAATTCTTGCTTGTGTACGATAGCGGCTAAGAAACGTCATATCCCTATTTTCCATATGGAGGCCGGAAATCGCTGTTTCGACCAGCGTGTTCCCGAAGAGAGTAATCGTAAGATTGTCGACCATATATCGGATATTAATTTGCCGTACAGCTCTATTGCCCGTGAATATTTGTTGAGCGAGGGAATCCCTTCCGATCGGGTTGTCAAAACCGGAAGCCCCATGTATGAGGTGCTGAACAGGTATTTGCCTCAGATAAATGCCTCGTCTATTTTAGAGAATCTGGGATTGGAGAAGGGCAAATACTTTGTCGTGTCGGCCCATCGGGAAGAGAATATATCGAGCGAACGCAACTTCGGGAATTTGGTTAAGATTTTGAACGACATAGCTCAAACGTATGGTTTTCCCGTGATTGTGTCGACACACCCCCGTACCCGCAAGAAAATAGAAATCGATAGTGTTGAATTTCACCCACTTATACGGTTGATGAAACCGATGGGTTTTAGCGATTATAATAAATTGCAAATTAATGCCAAAACGGTAATCTCGGATAGCGGAACCATCAGCGAGGAGTCGTCTATTCTTAATTTTAAGGCTCTGAATATACGTGAAGCTCACGAGCGTCCCGAGGCGATGGAGGAAGCTTTAGTGATGATGGTAGGGCTTAATCCCGAACGGGTGATGCAGGGTTTGTCCGAATTGCAGAATCAGAATCTCGAAACTCGTAATTTTCGTCCGGTCGCAGACTACTCTATACCGAATGTTAGCGATAAAGTCGTGCGAATTATTCTTTCTTATACCGATTATGTCAAAAGAGTCGTCTGGGGTGAAAGGTAAACGATGCTTGTTTTTGACCAATTATTTTTATCCCGAAGTTTTTCGAGGTAACGATATCGCTTTTGAAATGGTAAAACGAGGATATGAAGTTACTGTAATTACATGTATTCCCAATTATCCTCAGGGCCATTTTTACGAGGGATATGGATTGCGGAGCAGGCGGAGAGAAGTCGTCAATGGAGTAAATGTCATTCGTGTGCCGGTGATTCCTCGAGGAGACGGTAGGGCGATAAGAATGGTGTTCAATTATTTATCGAGTTTATTATTTTCTTGTATATACACATTAAGTATCGTTTGTCGTAAGAGATTCGACTTTATTTTTGTGCAGGAATTGTCCCCGGCATTTATCGGTATACCGGCAGTGCTTGCGAAAAAAATACGACGAATTCCTATTTATTTCTGGTTACTTGATGTTTGGCCAGAAAGTTTGGCTGCCGGAGGTATAACTAATAAATATATCATTAAGATAGTTGATCGTATTATGCGCTACATTTATCGGCATTGTCGCAAAATTTTCATAGCGGCATCGGGTGTGAGGACATTGTTACAGCAACGAGGGGTAAAAAATGATTGTATAGAAGATTTACCCAATTGGGGCGAAGATGAACTTCGAGAATGTACTGTTGATGACGATGAACTGCCACATTTGCCAGATGGTTTTAAAATTATGTTTGCCGGAAATTTGGGCGAGGCGCAGAATCTTGAAAATGTGATGAGAGTAGCCGAACGTTTGAAAAATAATAAACATATACAGTGGATTTTTATCGGTGACGGGCGAAAGAAAAAATGGGTTATGTCGTTCGTTCAAAGTCGGGAGATGGGTGATACTGTACATTTTTATGACCGTTATCCCATTGAATATATGCCGGCATTTTTCAGAAAAGCCGATATTATGTTGCTTCCTCTTTGTGACAATAGCGCATTCAATGTGACGTTACCAGCGAAGATACAGGCTTATATGCTCAGTTCCAAACCTATTTTAGTCATGGCGAATGGTGAAGTACAAACGGTTGTAAAGAATGCTCGTTGCGGATATTATACAGGTGCAGATTCTATTGACAAGATGGTTCGTTTAGTCCTTTCCATTTCGAATTATTCAAATCAAGAATTGGAAGAAAAGGGTAGAAACGGATATAATTATTACCAGCGGCATTTTAAGAAAGAAAAATGTATGAACAATTTATTCGAAATTATTGAGAAGGGAGAACGAAGTAATGTCTGAGATATTGATTGATCATGTTTTACTCGATAGGGTGACAAAGGCTGCAAAGGAAAGTCCTAGATTGCGTATGAATTATAACTTTCACGAATCGTTGTCGTCTCCTTCGCAACGTCTGCTTAATGCCCTTGAACTGGGAACCGTTTTACCGATACATCGTCATAGGCATACGGCCGAAACTTATGTATTGTTGCGAGGGCGTATGAGAGTTCTCTTTTACGATGACGACAAGAAGGAAATTAATCGCTATGAACTCGACCCGGCGGAGGGTACTTATGGGGTAAACATACCCCGGGGACAATGGCATACAATTGAGGTGTTATGTGCTGGTACTGTTATTTTTGAGGTGAAAGATGGTCCGTATATACCTATTGCTCCTAATGATATGTTAGAATAGACGGTCTAATTTTTAGAAAGGAAAACAAAAAGCCAACTTTTGAAGTTGGCTTTTTGTTTAATAAAGTATTTTGATTTTTAGTTTATAAAATATTGTGTATTAAATAGTTGTTTCGTATTTCTGCTAATGATTCAATGTGAGCGTAAAATTTTTAGAGTTTGATATTAGAAAAATTTTAACAGTTGGGTACATATTTATCTTTATGAAAATAACTATCTTCGCTAAATAAGACCAATGATATTTATAAATAGAGATTGTACAATTATAGTGTTGTGATTCGAAAGGATAGTTTTTATAGAGCAGCATGAAGGATTGAAAATACAGATTAAGAGGAGGCTGTAATTTGGTTATACTATGAATGAGGAGGAACTTGTATATCAATTAAAACAGGAATCTCAAGATGCATTTAATAGAATATATAATATGTATTCGGCTCGGTTATATGCATATTGTATGCAGTATGTTAAGTCGAGAGAAGACACCGAAGAAATTGTACAAGATGTATTTATTAAATTATGGATAAATAGACATAGTATTATACATGGCGAGTACCTCAGCGCTTTTATTTTTAAAATAGCAAAGAATCAGATTATCAATAGGTATAAATCACGAATTAATTCATATGTTTTTGAAGAATATGTGAATTATTATAATGAAGAACAATGTTCTGTGAGCGATACTTCAGCTATTGTGGAATATGACGATTTCTGTAAATCTCTGAAAAAGGCTATGAAAAATTTGTCTAGTACTCAGAGGGAAGTGATTGAGTGTGTCAAATTAAACCAGATGTCTGTTAAAGAGACGGCTGTAAAACTTAGACTTAAAGAACAAACCGTAAAGAATGCTCTTTCAGCCGGATTGAAGGTTTTAAAGGAAATATTGAAGAAAAGTCTTGTTTTAATTCTTTCCTTTGTGTTAAAATAATTGAAATGTTGATATAAAAAGACGTTTTTGTTGTCTTTACATAAACAGAGCGAGTTATATGGATTATTTAGAAGAAAAGTATAAAAGAAATTGTCTGACTCCGAAAGAATTGGAGGAACTTCAAAGGAAGGTAAGAGAAATGTCGGACGGGCAACTCGAAGATCGGTTATTTAAAGGCTGGCAAGAGGATATACTAGATGATAGTTCCGTTTCTGCTGAACGTTTAGCTATACTAAAACGCAAAGTAGATAAAAGCATTTTTCTAAAATATCGTACTAAAATGTTGATATCGTGGGGACGAATAGTAGCTGCAATCCTACTTCCAATCTTTGTTTTTGCTACATTTTATTTTTATCAAGAAACGCGTTCTTTGTCAAGTGGGGAAGTTTTATTTTCTACATTTGCGGAAGAACATGCTAACTTGACTTTGCCAGACGGGACTAAGGTGACGATGAATTCGAATAGTTCCTTGACATATTCTCCCAAAGATTTTAATCGAGATGAGCGATGTGTGGATTTTAATGGAGAAGCCTATTTTAATGTAGCTAAAAATAAATCGGTTCCATTTGTTATTACTACAAAGGATTTAACCGTAAGAGTATTGGGGACTAAATTCAATTTACATGCATATGCTGGAAATGAAACTATGGAGGTTACATTGGAAGAGGGAGAGATATTAGTATCATCTCGAAAGGAAGAGAAGAAGTTGTTACCTAACCAAAAGGCTGTATTGAATTGTCAAGACGGTAGTATATTAGTATTAGAAGAGAAGAGGCCGGAGGATGCATCTGTATGGAAAAATAACGAACTAGTTTTTATTGACGAACAGTTGGAGAATGTAATAGTAGCTCTTGAAGAAAATTATAATATTAGTATTCATATAAAGGGGTTAAATATAGACAGTGATTTGTTTACTGGAAAAGTGCCTTCTAACGATTTGCTTAATGCATTGGAAATATTGAAATATTCTTATCACATGGATTATTGTGTCGATGCGAAAGATATTTATTTTTCCAAGAAATAATTCTTGGAAAGTTTCGATTCGTTCGGATATTGTTACTTATGCTCCTCTGTTTTGATAGTTCCTTTTTAGGAACTACGAAATGAAGAGAATACCCGATTCAAATTTTTGAATCGGGTATTCTCTTTTTAGTATAAACTCGAAATATTAGTAAATATTTATATGTAAAAATAATACCATTAATGAGATAGGAGTCTCGACCAATACTAGAACTTGATTACAACGCAAGAATAAAGTATAATATTTGTTTTGGATATTTTTTTCTTCTGGTAAAACATGTTTTTAAACATGCTTTTTTAAAATTTTTTATTAGCGTGTTGTCTTTCTATATAAATATTAAGAAAAACCATAAAAAACAATTCAAGGTTTATGAAAAAAATCATAAAACATCGATTAAGACAGTTTATCTTATTATTCTTTTTTATAGGTAATGTAGGTATGCTGGCTGCTCAGAGTCAAAGAGTGACTATTGAGCTGAAAAATGCAACTCTAAAAGAGTTATTTTCTATTGTTGAAAAACAAACTTCGTACAGGTTTGCTTATAGAAATGTAGTGCTTGACGAGAGTAATGATGTTTCTATCTCTGTCAAGAATAAGAGTGTCCCAGAAGTTTTAGACGAAGTTTTTAAAAACAAGGGTTTGGATTATAATATAGTATCGGATAAATCGATTGTTGTTTTCGATAAGCGTCCGAACTTAGGTAAAAGCAGTCGTGAGCAGGTGACTGTCAAGGGGATTGTTTATGACGAAACAGAAGTTCCTGTAATTGGAGCTAATATCGTTGTGAAAGGTGCTAATGTGGGTACTGTTTCGAATATCGATGGAAAATTTTCTATCAATGCTCCAGCCGATGGTGTCTTGGAGGTTTCATATGTGGGGTATAATAAAGAGGAGGTGGAAATCAACGGTCGTACGTCGTTGCGCATAGATATTCGTCCCGTTGTGCTGGACGAGGTCGTTGTAGTGGCTTATGGTACACAGAAAAAGTCCAGTGTGACAGGTGCGATTGATGTTATTTCTTCGAAAACGATTGAGCAAGTCCCGGTTTCTAATATAGCTTATTCTCTTCAAGGAACGGTTCCCGGATTGATTATCACGGATAATGGGGGTAAACCTGGATCTACTCCTTCGCTGAATATTCGTGCAATAGGAACTATGAGCTCTACCGAACCATTGGTTATTATAGATGGTGTTCCGGCTGGACTAGGGGACTTTTATGCATTGAGCTCCACGGATGTGGAATCCGTTTCTGTTTTGAAAGATGCTTCTTCTGCAGCTATTTATGGATCGAGAGCATCCAATGGCGTTTTATTGGTAACGACAAAGAAGGGTAATAAGGATAAAAATCCGACGGTAGATATTTCATATACAGCCTCAATGCAGACTCCGACAAAAGTCCCTGAGTTAAATAATTCGTGGGATTATGCTATATTGGTTAATGAGTCTTACGTTCAGGCTGGTGGAAATCCTTTATATACCGATGAAGAAATACAAATGATGCGAGATGGCAGTAACCCGGATTATTATGCTAATACGAATTGGTGGAAATCGGCAGTAAAGTCCAATGACAGTATGCATCAAGCTAATGTGCGGGTAAGTGGTGGAACTGCAAAATCCGCTTATATGATTTCTGGCGGTTATACTTCGCAACAAGGGTTGGTTCAGTTTACCGATTTTTCCAAATATAATGCCAGAGCCAATGTAAGTACTCAGATTGTGGATAATTTTGACGTTATGGCCGGTGTATCCTATTACAGAAGCAATAGTAAAGAGCCTGATCATTATAGCGATTTTTTTGAAGCTGTTTTGAATATGCCTCCTTATTTACCGGTTAAGCGGGCGAATGGAGATTGGGGACATTTAAACAATGAAGATACGAACCCGGTTGCTTGGATTACAGAGGGAGGACATACCAAAAGTTATGATAATAATCTTCTTATGAATGGTATGGCGAATTGGGAGATTATTCCCGGACTTCGTGCGAAGGCTCAGTTTTCGTGGAATTTATGGGAGGTAGGTAGTTCTAGTATTTACAAAACTATTACATTTGTTAATGAAGATGGTAGCCATAAATATAGTAACGATCCGAATAGTGTGAGTCGTTCAATGACAGAAAGAAGCCAGACTACTTTACAGACCACACTTGAATATGAGAAAAAAATACAAAATCATTTTTTTAAAGTACTAGCGGGTTTTACAGATGAACATTATAAAAGCCATTGGGTAGGAGCTAATAGGAAGAATATTCCTGATAATAATTTGGAGGAAATAGATGGTGCGACCGGTACTGGCGATTTGAAAGATAATTGGGGAAATTCTGACGAGTGGAGAATGTATTCCTATTTTGGTCGGGCCAACTATGATTTTGATAGTCGTTATTTTTTGGAATTTAATCTTCGGTACGATGGCTCGTCACGTTTGGCGCCAGGACATCAATATACACTTTTCCCTTCGGGGTCAATAGGTTGGAGAATATCGGAAGAAAAATTTATGGAGCCGATAAGAACTGTGGTAGATAATTTGAAACTTAGGGCATCTTACGGACAATTGGGAAATCAAACCATAAGCCTTTATCAGTATGCAAATGTAATGGCTAATAATCCGAAAGAATATATGTTCGGACATCAATGGGTCCCGGGTTCTTATTTAAATATTTTACCGAATTACGATTTGGGGTGGGAGACTTCTACTATGCTCGATATAGGGGTAGATTTTAATTTGTTCAATAATAGGCTGATCGGTGCTTATGACTGGTATCGAAAGAAGACCGATGGCATATTGTTGGATTTGCCTGTGTCTGGTGTTATCGGTATTCCGGTTTCTGTCCAAAATGCCGGTGTTATGGCAAGTTGGGGGCATGAGTTACAGTTAACGTGGAGGGATAAAGTTAATGAGTTTAATTATGGGGTCACTCTATCTTTTTCGGATCAAATGAATGAGGTTTTGGATTTGAAAGGAACCGGGCCTCATATATATGATCGTACGGTAATAGCGGAGGGCAAACCTTTGAATACTCTGTATGGATATAAATGCTTAGGTTTTTTCACCTCGGAAGAAGAGATACAAAACAGTCCGAAGCCCGAGGGGTACGCCTCTCAAATAAAAGTTGGCGATTTGAAGTATGCCGATTTGTCTGGGCCTAATGGAGTTCCTGATGGAAAAATTGATAGTTATGATAAAACCGATATAGGTTGGAGTGCTCCGAGATATATGTTTGGACTGGATTTCTCAGGAGAGTACAAGGGATTTGATTTCAGAGTATTTTTTCAAGGGGTAGGTAAACGAGATGAGTTTATTTATGGGGGTATTGTATTAAATCCTACTTCAAAGAGCTTATTGGAGGATCGCTGGAACCCAGAGCGATCGGTACAAGAAAATTTGGCTCATGCCAAATTACCTCGATATGTAAATGGGCAACAGAATAATTACGAGATATCTGATTTCTATGTAAAAAGCGCAGCTTATTTACGATTGAAAAATTTACAATTGGGATACACCCTTCCTAAAAATTGGACGAGAAAAATATGTTTTGAGAAGGTTCGGTTTAGTATATCTGCCAATAACTTGTTCACTTTGACTTCTTATCCGTATGTGGATCCGGAGGGTCCTTCGGGAGGAGCATATTATCCACAGTTGAGATCATTCACCTTTGGAGTGGAGCTTACTATAGGTAAAAATTGATTGTTCTATAATACATTAGATACATTTAGTTATGAAACGCTATATATATTATTTTATGATCATCGGTTTGCTTCCTGTTTTTAGTTGTACCGATGGATTGGATTTATATCCGAATGATAAAGTTACAGTAGATAATTATTGGAATACGGCAGAAGATGCTCTTCGTGCAGTGAATGCTACTTATAGTAATACCTTCCCTCAGAGCGATACGTATGGTTGCGATTTACTTTTCTTGGATGCGGCAAGCGATAATACCTATCCTCAACACAGCAATCAGTTTGGTAATTTTCAACAAATTGCATTGAATGCGTTCGAAGCGAACCATGCCGCGTTACAGGAATTATGGAATAGAAGATATGTTACGATAAGACGTTGTGCCGATTTTCTCGTGAATATCGGGAATGTAAATATGGATCCGATTTTAAAAAATCGCTATACGGCAGAGGTCTTGTTTCAACGTGCGTATGCTTATTATTACTTGATAGCTCAATTTGGAGATGTTCCATGGGTCGATCATCCATTGACGATACAGGAGGCATCTTCTATTCGGAGAACAGATAAATATGCGATTGCCAAACAGATAATAAGTGATTTGGATTACGCTGCGGCAAATCTTCCGTCTTCTTATACAAATGAGGAAGACGATGGACGAGTAACGCGTTGGGCTGCATTTGCGTTGAAAAGCCGGATTTGCATGTTTATGGCTGGAGATTATCGCAAATCTTCCCCCGACCAGAAATGGTATTGGGAACAGGCTCGGGATGCAACGGATTCTGTTATTACAAAATCTGGAAAATCTCTTTATACTCCTAATAATCAATTGACCGGTGAAAGTTATAGAAAACTTTTTTATGACGACGCTGCGAGTGTAGGTAGTGGAGAAATAATTTACGATTCTCAGTTCACAAGTGCAGAGCGCGCTCTTTATGGCTTTACGGTGAAGATTGCTTGTATTAGTGATGGAGGTTGGAATTCATGGGTTCCTACCCAATCTATGGTTGATGCATATGAAGTTAAGGTAAGTAATAGCGAAGCTTATCCGATTGACGATCCTCGTTCGAATTATAATCCTGACGATCCGTATGTGAATAGAGATCCTCGTTTGGCCGCTTCTATTTATTATACTGGTACAGGAGGAACGACCTTAGCTGGTAGTGAGTATAATAGTCAGCCCGGGAGTACGAGTGGAGATAAGATGGACCAACACAATGGCTCTCCGACGGGATATGGGTGGAAGAAATATGTAGATCCTAGTTTGATAGGAGTGTGGGATACTGGACATGATTTCCCTTTAATCCGTTTAGCAGAGGTTTATTTGGATGCAGCGGAAGCTCGGAATGAATTGGCAAATTCTCCGTCGGAAGATGCTAAAATAAGAAATTATTCGGGTATGACGAGATGGCGTGTAGGAATGCCCGATTTCCCTAATAATTTGACAAAAGATGAGATGAGAGAGCGAATAAGGAATGAGCGCCGGGTGGAATTGGCTTTTGAAGGTGCTCGCTTTTTTGACATTCGTCGCTGGGGAATTGCTAAAAATGTATTGAATGCCGAAGACGGTTGGATTATTGGTATGAAATTGGATAATGCCGGTGGATACCAGGTTGTAGAAAGTGGTAAATGGAAAGGCCATGTGAAAGTGAGACAACGCACGTTATTTACTTCCGATCAGTATGTTTGGCCTATTCCAAGCAGAGAAATCGAGTTAAATCCTAATTTAGAGGCGGAGCCGTTAATGGAAATCGAATAAATTCAAAATTTTTATGAACAAATATTTTAATATAGCAATTGTAACAGCATTGTCTGTTGCTATTACATCGTTCAAGGGAAATGCGATGTCTGATCTTTCGCAGTATGTCGATCCGTTTATCGGGGTCGATGGCGGCGGAAATGTATTTCCGGGGCCTTGTGTACCTTTTGGTATGGTAAAGGTGGGTCCTGACTGTGGTGGAAAAGATTGGAATGCGGGTTGGGATCGCGATGGGAATATACATGGGTTCAGTAATGTCCATGTGAGCGGGACCGGAGGAGGTTGTAAGTATGGAAATGTACTGTTTGCCCCGATTACCGGGAATCTTGATATGCAAGATTATTCATCTCCTCGAAATAATGAACATGTGGCGTTGGGGCTGTATGAGGTGGATTTGAAAAGATATGGCACATCGGCTAGATTGACGGCTTTGCAGCGTAGTGCAATGCATGAGTATACTTTTCCAGCGAGTGATGATTCAAAAATAATTATTGATTTGGGGAGTTTCTTGTCTTCTCATGAAAGACAATATTTAGTAGGCTCAGAAGTAAGGATTATTTCGGACAAAGAGATCGAGGGATATACTCGGGTTAGAGGAGGTTGGAATATAGGTGAGCCGTACACGGTTTATTTCTACGCTGTGTTTGATACTCCGTCCGATGATTGTGGTACATGGAAGAGCCATCGAGTTGAACCTGGGAAAAGAGAACAATATGATACCAGTGAACCGACAGGTGCTTATTTTTCCTATCGCACTTCTGATAAGCAGAAAGTTACGGTCAAAGTGGGCATCTCTTATTTAAGTACCGGGAAAGCGCGAATGAATTTGTCAGAAATGAATTCGTGGAATTTCGACGAGGTGAGAGCCGCCTGTGTGAGTCGTTGGAACGAGATATTGAACAAAATAGAGGTTAAAGGTAGTGACGAGCAGAAAAAGATTTTCTATACAGCTTTGTATCATAGCTATTTGCAGCCAGTAGACAAGACCGGAGAAAATTCGAAATGGATATCGGACGAACCGTATTACGATGATTACTATTGTATTTGGGATACATTTAGAGCGACACACCCTTTATTCACATTGTTGACGCCTTCTAAACAGGTAGATATGTTGCGTTCTTTGCTGGATATATACCGACACGAGGGATATGCCCCCGATGCGAGGAGCGGTGATGACAATGGCCGGGTGCAAGGTGGATCGAATGTCGATATACTTTTTGCCGATGCTTATGTCAAAGGATTGAAAGGTATCGATTACGAATTGGCATTGGAGGCGATGATAAAGAACGCCGAAGTGTCTCCCGGTGATGACGAGCGAAAGGAAGGACGCGGCGGTATCAGTGATTATAATGAGAAGGGTTTTGTATCGACAAAATTAGAGCGCGCGGGGACTCGTACCATGGAGTATGCCAATTGTGACTATGCCATTGCTACATTGGCTCGTGGACTGAAAGAAAAAGAGATTGCCCAAAAGTATATGGAACGTTCCCGAAATTGGCAAAATTTGTGGAATCCCGATGTGGAAAGTTTGGGCTTTAAGGGCTTTGTGTGGCCTCGTTATAGCGACGGCTCTTGGTGGAGCGAAAATGATTATTCGGTTTTTCAAGGTGGAACATGGCCCGATTTCGTGTACGAGACGTTCTCGTGGGAGCTGTCTTTTTATGTTCCGCATGATGTGAATGCTCTCATCGAGAAATGTGGAGGGAAAGAGCAGTTCACCCGGAGGTTGGATACTTATTTTTCTCATGAGAAATGGGATCAACGGTGGTATATGGGGCTGTTCCAAATCTCGAACGAACCGGGATTTTTGACGCCTACCCTATATAATTACGTGGGTCGACCCGATAAAACGGCCGAGGTCGTGCGAAAGACGTTGAAGGAGCGTTACAATGCGACGAAAGAAGGAATCCCCGGTAATGACGATTCGGGCTCAATGTCGTCGTGGTATGTCTTTCATGCTCTTGGTTTCTATCCCAATACCGGGCAGGATTTGTATTTGATATCCAGTCCCACGTTCGAGGAGGCTGTTATTCATTTGGAAAATGGGAGAGATTTATCGATCAAGGCGAAGAAAGCCAGCGATAAAAATATCTATGTTCAGTCGGTTAAACTGAACGGGGAGCCGTTGGACGCATGCTCGTTCAAACATACCGATATTGCCAATGGCGGGACATTGGAGTTTGTGATGGGCTCGAAACCGTCTAAGTGGGGAACCGTCGGAGTGGAAAATCAATTATAAGGAATAATTATGAAAAAAGTATTATCGATAGGACTTGCCATGCTGGCATTTTTCCCCATGTGCGTGGGGGCGAAAGAGTTGTTTGTGGATTCGCCGAATGGTAAAATATCGGTTACGGTGAGCATCGACTCCGTGATTGCGTGGAGTGCCTGTTTTGCCGATACCGAAATTATAGCCCCGTCTGAAATTTCGATGACCTTTCGGAATGGAGAGGCGATAGGCCGTAATCCTAGATTGAAAAAGTTTTCTGTCGAAAAGGTCGATGAGATTATCGATGCTGTTATTTATAAAAAGAGAGAGGTGATAGACCGATATAATGAATTGAAAATGCAATTTCGAAATTATAATTTGTACTTCCGAGCATATGACGATGGTGTGGCCTATCGTTGGGAGACAAATTTTAAATCGAAAGAGCCGGTAGTTGTGCAGTCTGAAAAAGCCGAGTTTTGTTTTGCCGGTGAAGACCACGATGTGACGGTAGGGTATGTGAGAGCCAATGAGAAAGATGTTTATTCTCAGTCTTTTGAAAATGAGTATCGAACGATTAATTTGAAAGGTATGTCTGATTTTTGGCCGGCTTTCGCTCCCATTCTCGTGGGGATGCCTAACGGAATAAAGGTGGCGATTACCGATGCTGATTTGATCGACTACCCGGGAATGTTTTTGAAGAAGACGGGAGATACTCGATTGACGGGCGATTTTGCTCCTTTTGTAAAGAAAGAGGTTCAAGGAGGTCATAATAACCTGCAAGCTCTTGTCGAGGAAAGAGCCGATTATCTGGCGGAAACGACCGGAAAAAGGTTCTATCCGTGGAGAGCCGTGATTATAGCCGAGGAAGATAAAGACCTTTTGAACAGCGATATGGTGTATAAACTGGCGACACCTTGTCAAGTGGACGATGTTTCTTGGATAAAACCGGGCAAACTGGCATGGGATTATTGGTGCGCATGGAACATATATGGCGTAGATTTTAGAGCGGGAGTAAATACTGAAACTTATAAATATTTTATTGACTTCGCTTCTGAAAATAAAATAGAATATGTGTTATTAGATGAAGGGTGGGCAATGAGTACCGATATTATGACTCCCGTAGAGGATATCGATCTTCCCGAAATCATCGAGTATGCGAAGCGGAAAAATGTCTCTATTTTGTTGTGGGCAGGGTGGTTGCCTTTGGACCAAAAGATGGACGAAGCGTTGAAACACTATTCCGACCTTGGAGTGAAAGGTTTCAAGGTGGATTTCATGGATAGGGACGACCAACGTATAGTGAATTTTTGCACACGGTTGGCGAAGAAAGCAGCTGAATATCATTTGCTTATTGATTTGCATGGGTGTTATAAGCCTACGGGATTACAGAGGACTTACCCGAATGTTATCAATTTTGAGGGCGTTTATGGTCTGGAATATTTGAAAGGGGATTATCCTGATATGCCTCGAAATGATGTGACCATACCTTATTTGAGGATGCTGGCTGGGCCGGTCGATTATACGCCGGGGGCGATGGTCAATGCTAACAGGGAAAGCTATAAAGGCATTTGGGGAACACCTATGAGTCAAGGTACACGTGCGCATCAAGTTGCTTTGTATGTAGTGTTTGAAGCTCCGTTGGTTATGATGGCCGATAGCCCTAACAATTATAGAAAAGAACAGGAGACAACCGATTATATAGCACAACTTCCTACGGTATTTGATGAAACCGTTTCCCTTGCGGGGAAAGTCGGTGAATATGCGGCGGTTGCGAGAAGGAAAGGTGATAAGTGGTATGTTGGAGCTATCACGAATTGGGATAAGCGGGAAATATCTTTGGATTTCTCTTTTTTAAGCCAGGGACTGTGGAGAGCTGAAATTTTCAAGGACGGGATAAATGCCGACAGGAACGGAAACGATTACAAAATAGAGGAACAAAATATCGTGTCCGGGAAAAAATTGAAAGTAACGATGGCTCCGGGCGGAGGTTGGTCTGCTATAATTTCCCGAATCAATTGAATGATTTTAATTATTTAATACTAATCCTTAAAAATAAGATTTATCATGAAAAAGGTAAAATTACTGATTTCGTCATTGAGTCTTGTTGCAATGAATGTATTTGCGACAGACGTGTATGTTACGGTTTCCGGAGCAGGAAATGGTAGTGGTAGTGATTGGGCTAATGCAAAAAACGACTTGGGAGAAGTTCTCTATAATGCTTCTGCCGGGACGACGGTTCATGTCGGAGCCGGAGTTTATAAACCGACAGTAGATTACAAGGGTAATTCTACCGCACCCAATATAGAGAAGCGGTTTAAGTTGTCAGGCGGTGTTACGGTTTTAGGTGGTTATCCATCTACCGGTGGAGCGGAACGGAATGTACAAGAAAATGAGACTATATTAGATGGTGCTATTAATGATACCGATATGGTCTATACGATTGCTTATGGTTTATTGGGCGAGCAGGATATCGTAGTTGATGGCTTTATTTTCCGTCACGCTACGGGGCGGATGTCGGGACCTGATAACGATTATATGGGCGATTTTTCTGGCGGTGCCGGGGCGATAGTTGTTTTGGGTGGTACTCCGATTCCCGATGCAACTTCTCCTGCTGGAAGTGGATTAACACTTATAAATTGTGTATTTGATGGATTTAAAGCAAAATGGGGTGGTGCTATTAAGTTGCAGAAACCCGATCAGTCAGCAAATCCCAAATTAACTTTGACTAGTTGCTCGTTCTTTAATAATATAAGTGGCCAGAACGGGGGAGGAGTCCTCACTTATAATTGGGACGTAGATGTAGAAAACAGTACTTTCGAGGGAAATTTTGGAGGTAGTGGAGGTGCGATAGCATGTTTTGGAAGTATGATAGTCAATGCAACAGAAAGTACATTTAAAGGAAATTCATGTAGTAGTAATGGGGCTGGTATATTATGTTATGCAGAAGAACAAGATGCCGGAAGTGAAATGACTGTTAGGAATTGTGATTTTATAGAGAACGATGGTTGGGACGGAGTCGGCGTTTATTCGAATAAATCATCGAACTGTGTAGTAGAAGGTTGTACATTCGATAAAAATACAGGAGGTGGAGCTGGAGCAGTTCGTTTAGATGGTACGTTTACAATTACCGACTGTGTTTTTAACGGCAATGAAATTAACGCTCATCCCGGAGGTTGGTTCGATGGAAGCGTAGGGGCTATAAGTAATTGTATATATACGAATAATAAAAGTGCAGCCGGGCAGAATGGGGTTATTTTTAAAGTTCAAATGGGTGAAGAAATAAATGTAACCAATTGCTATGCTACGGGAAATTCTGGAAAATCTATCGCCGGTATAGGTTGGGGATCGAGCGGTTTAATGAAAAATGTTTCCATTGTAAATAATACAGGCACAGCGATTGCTTTTCAGGGAGCAGCTTATACGTGTCAAAATATGACGATTAGTGGTAATTCTTCTCCGACGAATGGCGGTATTATTGATGGTAGTTGGGAAGGGGCTTCGTCTATCAGTATCTATGACTGTACGATTGTAGGTAATTCTTCGGCTGATGGACAGAATGCCATGTATATATCGGGAGGAACTGCGACAATAGATTTTGATAATTGTATTTACGTGGAAAATGGAGATAAAGATGCTGATTATGGTACTGTTTTTGGTTCTTTTGTGCGTAACTATTGTATTTGGGACGATACTCGATATGGTGAAGGCCGGTTCTATCCGTTGGATAGTCCATTCACAGTTGGTACTTATTTAGCTCCTATTGCAGAAGTGGATGGGCAGTATGTTCATTTATTAACGGGTGAAAATAATCCTGCCGTAGGAAACGGATCTCCGAATTCTTCCAATACAGAAGACCAAACAGGAAGAATGCGCCCAGCATCCCCATCAATAGGAGCTGTTGAATATAGAGACGGGTCGGGTATCGATGCTGTGGAACAAACTCAGTTGAATGTGTATCCATCGGTGACTACTGGACAGTTGGTCGTAACGAATCCTTTTGCCGGAACAAGTACGCTTTGTGTTTATTCTATTGATGGATCATTGGTAAAAAGGATAAATTTAGGTATCGGAGATAATTTGTTGAACTTCTCTGATTTGGGAAATGGAACTTATCTTGTATCACTTCATAATGGGGCGACTGTGGTAACATCGCGTATAGTTAAGAGATAAGTTTGTTTTTGTAACCTGTGTCATTGAGTGAAAGTGTCTCTGTGACACAGGTTTTGTATTGTATTTTATGTAATTGTTTAATTATGAATAAATTGAAGCTTGCTGTAGTCGGCTTTTTTGTTGGGCTTTCGTTGTTTTTATCGCAGGTTAATTCGGCTGGGCTAACATATAATTATCCGTTATATCCTTATTCGAAAGATTTGTCTCAGACGTTGACTTTTAAGATTATGTTACGTTGTGCACAGCCTGATCAAATATCCAATTTGGATATGTCTTTGGTTGCTAATTATTTAAGGCAGATAGATTGTATTACAAGAGGAATTCCCAAGATCGTCGTGTTAGGAGGTTTCCAACAGAATGGACATGATCATACTTATCCGTGGTGGGCTCCGGTAGATGATAGTTTTACAGCTCCGGGTCGTAGGAAAGGGAAAGAAGCTTTGATATGGTTGATGGAAGAGGCTAAAAAATATAATACGACTTGTACTTTCCATGTGAACCCGTTTGATGCATATATGGATTCAGAAAAATGGAATTTTTACGAAGAAAATGACTTGTTGTGCAGAAATACAGACGGTTCTTTGGTAAAGGGTGATATTTGGTGGGATCGCCAAAGCTATTTTGTCAATATGGTAAATGAATGGAATGCTGGGGTGACAAAGCAACGTATAGATGCATTTTTAAATGAATTACCTTTGGTTAAAGAGACCGGAGTTTTATATTTTGATAATTTGACTCAATATCCGGCCAGTCCTAAACATCGGGTGACTCGTGCCGACCAGATAACTGCGATAAAAAAAGCTGCTGAATATTTAAAGGAACAGTATAATATACAATTGATAGGAGAGTACGCAGATGTGAATTTGTATGGGTTTGATTGTTTAGGTGTAACATGGGATTGGAATGCCTCTTTAAATATTGATCAGATGGAGGTTCCAGCATATATAGCTTGTGGAGGACGTAATATATGTCACGATGATTTATTAGGTGCTACTAATGATATCAGTAAACGGAGGTTGCAGGTCTTTGGTTCGAGTATTCAGTTAGAGGATATTCAATTTCAACAAGATGTTTCGAAAGTGGTAAGGGAGTTTACACATCATACTTTGCCCTATTTTTATATGAATCGTTTATTGAGACGAAATTTAAGCACAAATGGATATGAAATGACTCTTTCTCTCTCGGATAGTGTGGATAGCAAGTGGGAAGGTGATAATGTTCATAGACTATATCGGGATAGAAAACTCATGAAAGAAAATTATGATGTGTTTATTCCGGTATATTGGGTAAATCATCTTGAAATTATGGCGTATTCATATCAAGGAAGACGGGGTAAGTGGAGTTTGCCGAGAGAATGGAAAGGTATAGAGTCTGTTGATATATATGAGTTTAATTCTTCTTATTATGACCTTGAATTAAAAGATTCGAATATTGCAATTACAGATAATCAAATCGATTTGAATCTTGAAGCTGGAGTGGCCCAAATATTGGTCCCTGCTGGAACCGATGTTCATGACGGAACGATTTATGATAATCCGGCTTCTGGAGAGATCGATTTTTTAGGGGAAGATTATGAGACACAGGGGGATTGGAAAGACAAGTATGGCAGCCTTGGTTATGATGTATTCGGAGCGTCGAAAGTGTTGTCAGATGGTATTCAATTGGGATATATAGGTGATAATCTCGATGTGTATAATACAAATAGTTCTCGTCGGGTAGCATTACAGACTCCTGAGGAAGATGGGAAAAGAATAGAGGCGGTACGGACATCGAAGTTACATCAGATAATCGATGTGCAAACGGCTGAAAAAAGAATGCTTTCGTTGTATATTGCCGATTATAAAGACAGAAATTGCCAAATGGTAGTTGATGTTATCGATGCCGTGACAAAGCGAATATTGGATTCAAAATTAATCAATTCGTTTCAGTCGGGAATATATCTGAGATATAATGTAAAGGGACATTTACAGTTCCGGTTTACTCGTTTCTTTTATGATGGATACGGAAATCCCGATTATCCGGTATGTAGTGCAGTATTTATAGATGAAGAAGGGGTATCAGGTAAAGAGAATATTCGTTGGAAGGAGGATAATCTGAGGTGTTATCCTTCTGTATTTCGAGATGATTTGACAATCGAGGCTGATGTTTTTACTTCTCCAAAAGTACATATCCAGATACATTCGATAGCAGGGAATTTATTATATGATAAGGTATTTGACGTTTCTGATAACCGAGTGCGGGTTTGTTTGGATAAAGGCGAATTGGGAAGTCAAAATGGAGTTTGCATTGTATCTCTTGTAACAGATAGGTCGGTTTTAAGGAAAAAGGTCGTATGTAGATAATCCTGTTTTTGGGGAATGAATTAGATGTAGAATTATGCCAATTTTATAAATGATTAATTATTAAAATAAAAAAGATGAAATCTGTAAAAATATTATTGTTGTCTTTACTGTTGTTATCACCCTTATCGATGTACCCGATTGGGCTAGATTACCGGTATCCGCTTTATCCATATAAGAGAGATTTATCTCAAACTTTGACGTTTAAAATCATGTTACGATGTGCTTTGGAAAATGATCATCATAATTTGGATTTGGGGGCGGTCGCTAAATATTTGCGACAGATAGACTGCATTTCTCGTGGTCTACCCAAAGTTGTGATATTGGGTGGTTTTCAACAGGGAGGCCATGATCATACTTATCCATGGTGGATGCCAATTGATTCTACTTTGTACGCGCCTGGCGGATTAAAGGGGAAGGAGGCTTTATTATGGCTGATGAATGAAGCGAAGAAATATAATACAAATTGTACTTTCCATGTAAATCCATTTGACGCTTATATGGATTCGCCTATGTGGGATATGTATGTGAAGAAAGATTTGTTATGTCGAAATGCCGATGGATCTTTGGTGAAAGGCGATGTTTGGTGGAATCGTCAGAGCTATTTCGTCAATATGGTAAATGAATGGAATGCTGGGGTGACTAAGCAACGGATCGATGCTTTTATAGAACAAGTTCCTTTGGTTAAAGAAACCGGAGTACTATATTTCGATAATGAGACACAGTATCCACCTAGTTTATATCATTATGTGACAAAAGAAGATCAGATATCGGCTATAAAGAAGGCTGCGGAGTATTTGAAAACCGAATATGGTATTCAGTTAATCGGTGAATATGCCGATACCAATCTTTATGGAGTGTGTTCGTTGGGTGTTACATGGGATTGGTGGGCTTCGTTGAATATTAATCAAATGGAAGTCGCTCCTTATATTGCATGTGGTGGTAGAGACGGTACTCATGACGAGTTGTATGGGGGACAGATAGATTTAACAAAACGAAGATTTCAAGTTTTTGGGGCGAGTGTGCAACTAGAAGATACTCAATTTCAGCGTGATCCATTCAAGGTTGCGAGAGAACTTTCACATCACACATATGTTTATTTTTATCTGAATCGATTGTTGAGATTAAAGTATGAGACTAGGGACACATTGGGGATAACATTGACTTTATCCGATAATGTTGTTAGTAAATGGGATAATGACAATGTTCATCGTTTATATAGAGATGGATATTTGATGAAAGAAGGGCATGATGTATTTGTCCCTGTATTTTGGGTAAATCATCTCGAAATAATGGCTTATTCGGTGAAAGGAAGAACGGGGATATGGCATTTCCCGAGAGAATGGACCGGAATAGAAAAGGTCGATATTTATACGTTCAATGAGGATTTTACGGGGCTAAGATTATTGGAACAAGGTAGAAAGATAAATAAAAATCAAATTTACCTGTCGCAAGAACCAGATAGAGCTCAGATCATAGTTCCTGCTGGAACTGATATGACAGATAGATCGACTATTTATTCTAATCCGCCGTCGGGAACAGCGACGTTTATTTGTAAAGATGTTGAAACTCATGGCAATTGGAAGAGGAAGTATGGGAAAAAGGGATATGATATATTCGGCCATTCTTCAAAATTACCTAAAACTTGTATGCTGTCCTATATAGGTGATTCTCTTAAAGTGTTGGATAACAATAGTACTCGACCTGTCTCTTTGCAGAAAGTAGAAGGAAAAGGACGGATTGAAGCAGTTAGGACCTCGGTTCTTCATCAATTGATCGATGTTACTGTGGAGGAAAATACAAAAGTGTCGTTATATTTTGCAGATTATAAGGAAAAAAATTGCCAGGAAGTGGTTGATGTGATAGATGTCAATACAAAAAGAATATTAGCATCTTATCTTCTTAATAATTTTGAAGAGGGAGTTTATCTATCATTTGGTGTGTCGGGAAATGTTCAATTCCGGATTACTCGTTTCTTTTATGACCATTATGGAAATCCTGATTATCCAGTGTGCAGTGCTATCTTTTTCGATAAAGAATGAATGTTATGAAATCGGTTTGTGTTTATTTGTTTCCCTTGTTGGTTTTAACTTGTTATTCGCAAGAGAGAAGTAATGTTGGAGAATATAATATATTGGATTATGGAGCAAAGAAGGATTCTTCGTTTCTTAGTAGTGAAGCTATTAATCAGGCAATAACAGATTGCTCTGCTAATGGAGGTGGACGTGTAGTGATTCCTGCTGGGAAATATAAATCGGGCACTATTTTAATGAAAGATTATGTTGAGTTGTATTTTGAACCGGGCTCTTATTTGTATGCCAGTATAGATCCGAAAGATATTTGTCGTCAGCCTCAACCGGAGTATCGTTCAGAAAAAGAATAAGGTGGGTGTATGTTTCGATTTTGATACAGATAAAAAAGATGTATTGATGAAAGATGTTAAACAATATAGTATTGATAAAAATATAGATATAGAAGAATGATATGTAGTTTATGTATTAAATTGTAATAAGACGATTAGATTTTGAAAATGATGAAGAAGATATTGCTTTTTGGGGTAAGTATTCTATTCTGTATGGTAGAATTTTATTCATTCTCACAAGATAACGCTCAAAATTGGGCTAATTTTAAGCATTATGCAGAGCAAAATAAGCTTTTGAAAGCAACTGTTATTGTTCCTAAACGAGTGGTATTTATAGGAAATTCTATAACGGAAGGCTGGGTGAATCAACATCCTGACTTTTTTAAACAGAATGGATATGTGGGTCGAGGCATAGGAGGACAAACATCTTATCAAATGTTGTTACGTTTCCGTGAAGATGTAATAAATCTTTTACCGGAAGTTGTCGTTATTAATGCTGCAACTAATGATATTGCCGAGAATGCAGGGGCTTACAACGAAGACTATTCTTTTGGGAATATTATTTCTATGGTAGAATTGGCTCGAGCTAATGGGATAAAAGTAATTCTTACTACGACTTTACCTAGTTCGAGTTTTAGCTGGAATCCGTCTATCAAAGATGCCACTCAAAAAATAACAGCGTTAAATAAGCGCGTGGCTACATATGCGAAAGATAGGCAGATACCTTTTGTAGATTATTATTCTAATATGGTTTGTATTTCCAATGGAGATCAGTTATCTAAATACACGAATGATGGAGTGCATCCTAATTCACAAGGATATGATGTGATGGAATCTTTAATAAAACCAGTCATAGATAAAGTTTTAAATTAAATCCTGATTTGATAAGAATAACGCAAGATTAGTAAATGAGGGTTACCATTTATATATTAGACATCAAAGGCCGTATGTTATAGCATAAGTGCTTGATTAATAGTTGTAAAAAAGGGATTAGCATTTTGCTAACCCCTTACTTTTTGTTGTCCGGGAAGGATTAACCGATAAATTGTAAATTCTTGTTATTTAAATGTTTATACATTTATTTATTTGCATTGTATCACAGTTGTATATACTTTTGCAGTGTTACGTAATGCTAATATTATGTAGAAAATAACACAATGCAAATAACAAGATTAGTGATGTCAGACTTGTTTTCATGTCAATGATTGTTATCGTATGTTGAGTGTGTTTTTCCTGTAAGTTTATCATATACTGTAAAAACAACATATTTGTAATTTTCGACTACAAACCTATTGTTTTGAATATAAAGCCCTATTGCAACGCTAAGAAATAAAGAAATAGCAAATACAATGTTTGCTATTTTTTTATCCATGTATTTTTTTACTAATAAGAAAGTAATACAGGATATTATTATTAATATGAGGACGGGGAATGCCCAAGATAAAATAAATGCCTCCATAATATATTTATTTGATTGAAAAATAATATAAAGTAATAAGTATAATAATAAGTAACAGTATAAGTGTAAAATCTTTATGTTTCACTATCAAACCAAGAGCATTATTGAAACTAATAGCTTCTTTGTCAAACCTTTCATCGTCTGTCTTTTTCTCGTTATCCAATTCTCCAACCTCTTTATTGTAGGAGTAAGAATTTTCATTAACTATGTTCTCTTTCGATTTTCCTTCCGACATAAATGTATCGTCCTCTTCGAAATCCTCATTCTCGTCTTTCAAAGAAACTGGCATCTCCTTTATTCCCAAAGAGACAAAGCCATTGATACCGTTCTTTTTCAAAAGCATTAACAACGACATTCCTATCATGTACAATATACCCAATAATGTACATTTAACCGTGTCTCCACCAATAATGGCAACTAATATCATATACACTATATTGGTCGCTATAAAAGTATAATAGCCCCATTTATTTAACCGTAGGATCAATATGAAACATAGGACAAAAACAACAGCTACTCCAATGTCGCATACAAGTAGTCCAGTATAATTTTCAGGCAAATTATATAAAGTTTTATCAATTTGATATTTCATAGCTGCCGTTATTATTCCCATCACATTTCTTACTATGGCGCATATTAAAATAATGACAGTTACTAAATTCAATTTTCCCATAGTATTGTCTATTTTGCATTCATTCCAAATCCGTAAAAAATAGATTTTATATCACTCTCGTCTAAATAATAGTATGCTTCTTCCATTATTTGAGCAGTTACACCAAATAATGTTTCTCCTTTTAAAAAGTTATAACTTATTTCATAATAAGATTCATTACGAATATCATCATATAATGAGCATTTTATAATAATTTTTATCGCATTCTTACCTAAGAAATTACTACATACTGCATATTTAATTTCCGATTGCGACCCAGTAAGAGCGTCTCTCTCTTTCAATATCATGCCAAATCCTTGTTTGATTTCTTCTATAAAATCACATGCATCATATTCGTTGCTATCTACTCCTATATTCCTTGCTGATACAAGAACAGTTATCCCCACATCTGATGTTGCCTTGAAAACTGTATTTTGATTATTAGTTGGATATTTAACCCAATCGAAATCTCTTAACAAATTCCAATGAAACCCGACATCGTAATTTATATAGGTAGAAGTTTCTTTGTCCCACTTCTCTTTTCCCAATATCATATTGAATGAGGAACAGAGTAAAATACTTAGTAGAATTATGTTTTTCATAATTTATGTTGTGTTATAATTGAAATCGATTCATGAAGAAACTCATATCAAGACTTTTATTTTCATGATATAATACAGGCTTATGCGTATCCACATCAAACCGTATTTTAATATAGATGTAATCGTCAGACGTGTTTACGCATTTGTGAAATTTGAATTGTTCAATGTCACTATTAGAGAAAGTAAAGAATATATTTTTGTAAGCATTATTCTCCTTACATCGCACTACTATAATGTATCTTATTTGGGCATTTATAAAAGCGTCAAATCTATTTACTTTTATTTGGGTGTGAGCTGTATAATTCCCTTTTAATTCCGCGGTTTTTACTTGAACAAAGAAAAATACATTGTCTTTACTTGCAACAATATCCACCCCTTCATCAACACTCATGTTGTTTGCATTATATCCTCTAAATAGTAGTTCTGACATAACTGCATATTCTCCTGCTTTTCCCATGTAGTTTGTCGTTATTCTTTGGGCTTGTGGAGATGCTATCTCTTTTGTCTCCTCATTTTGCGAATCTTCTATAATAGGAATAGGGAGAGGTTCTTTCTTTTTTATCCTCAACTTATATACACCTGCTCTAAATTTACCGGTCTTTGGATTTTTTACTCTTGCAAAATCTTTATCAGCAGCGTTTTTCTTTTTAACTTCTCTATTTAATATTTGAGTAACTTTCCTTAGAACTTCGTCGATTGACATATCACCGGAAGCTCCACTCATTAATACTCTTTCTGCGATCATTCTCACATGAAGACCTTCTTTTGCATCTTTTTCACTAAGTATTTTCTTAATTAATTCTTTCATGACTTTACTATTATATTAGTTTTTCTTATATTAAGAAATTATTTAGTATATTGCGATTGTTAACCATCTAATCTTGTTTATCTAATGAGCCCCTCAAAATACATATTAAATCATCTTTGGATTTTATTGTTGTTTCAAGAGACTTTATTGTAGCCTCATGTCCACTAACGATTCTTTCGAGGTATTGTATCCTTTGATTAAGCATGTCTATTTCGTTCAGGTTATTTTGGACGCCTGAACTAGTATTCTCTATTGTGACTGTTCCGTCAGGGTCAATAATTTTTTGAGTACCTTTTTCCGGCAATGATATAGAGATGTGATTATTAACATCTCCTTGACGTATATTACCTTTATTTCCGCCAGATATATTCAGGTTGTCCCTTGTCGATATAGTCGAATTCTTTAACATCTCGCCTTCGCCAGTAATAAGCCATTCGAGAGAAATGAATGGGAAAGCATTTAATATGTTTGCAAACATTTTGTTTGGTATTGTTATCTTATTATTCATAATTTGTGAAACAGTAGACTTATCGGATTTAACACGTTCTGTAAAATCTTGCTGATTTCGTATGTATCTATTCTCTTTCAAATAAGATACAAGATATATAAATCTTTCATTGTCAATGTTATTCATATTATAAACTTTATTTAACTTTTTATTTACAAACAAAATGTTTGTATTTTACAAACAAATATATATCTTTGCCTCTGTAATCATTGAAACGAACATATTTCAAGATTGAAACAAAAAACATAATGTGCAAATATAAACGATTAAATGTAAAAAAGCAATGAGAAAAGTAAAATACATCAGTATCCCATCAAAGATTATTAAGGAGATAGCCGCCGAGGTAGGTTGTACAGACCGCACTGTCTACGGGGCGATAAACTTTCGCACGGACGGAGAGCAGCCAGAACGAATAAGGGAGCTTGCTCTCAAAAAGGGCGGAATCGTCTCACACAAGATGGTAGGATAAACCAGCCGAGAGAAAAACGAAAAAGATAAAAGCATGAATCGGACTGACGCAAAAATGATAGCCGAGGAGTTGTATAAACTCGTAAGAAAGGAACTGAGAACGGTAGCGGAGAATCTTGTTATCGAGGATACAGACGAGTTTCTCACTGTCGATGAAGCTGCCGACTTCATGAGATTATCGAAATCTACTCTATACAAGAAACGTAAAGTAATACCATGTGTAAAAATAAATGGATCATTGCGATACTCTAAAAATGCTCTTATTAAGTACATGAATAAAGTTTAACGAAAATAGGGGAGTAGCTCAACGGTAGAGCAACCGAATAAAAGAACCAGTATGTTGGGTATCGGTTCTTCGGAGCGAGCAAGGGTTCGATTCCCGCCTCCCCACAAAAAAGCTCATTGACATGTTGGCGTACGTGAAGAACACCGAGAGTCGCAATAGCGGGAACGCCGAGACTTGCGACGGGTCGGGGTGAAGTAACGAAGTCGTGACGTGTAAGTAATATCCGGTAATTCGGCAACCGGGCACGCTTCACCAAGTTCAATGAATAGAAACGAAAAAAAAATGGAGAGAGAAAGGGATTGCCTTTCTAGGCAAGAATAGTTCAGACAGCTTTCCATTACCCTATATTTCCCCTGCCCGTCGGATTCGGGTTGAAAAAACAGTCATCTGTTGCAGGGGAACGAAATTAAATAAGCCTGTGAACATGAACACAACTTGTATTATCCCACGGTCAACAATCGAGAAACGATACGACAAGGCAAGGGAAGATTTCAACGACCAATACGACAACTCCCCTTACAAATTGAAATGTAAGGAATTTTATCTAGGAGGCGGGGTAGAAAACTACGAGGTCGCCAGCCAGATACTATCGATGAACGAGGAAGAAATAGCCAAATCCTACCTCGAAGATTGCGACCCGAAAGACTGGCAGAGCATGCGTCGATACCGGGAAGACCTCATGTGTGATGCCACGGACATCTACAAAACCGCTATCGCTATGGTAAAAGCCGATATTCAGAAACTAAAAACCATACAGGACGAGGTAGAAAGTTTTCTTGACGACCATATAGGAGAAAACATGGACGGTCATTATCTCGACGGAGATATAAACTATGAAGTAGATTTGATCGACAAAAACGCCGACGTCCGCATTCATTACGACGCATACAATCACAAGGAGTGGGACAACGGCGACTATTTAACGCCACGTTCCGACAGTGGCTACATCGATACGGAATACACGGTAACCGTATTCGACGAATGTGGAAATGAAGAATTTGAGTTTAACGGTAATTTCCAAATATAACAGTCATGATATTCTACAAGTTATTTACCCTGCTCGCCATACTGCTTATGCTTTCCTCGATATTCGGGGTAGTCGCTTCGCTCATCAACGCCAACCTTTGGCAACTGGTGATAAGCATATCCCTGTTCGCACTGTCGTCGATGGCTCTTGCAGGGCAACAACAAACCGATAAGAAATAAATTATAGTTCCATATAAATCAAGCATATTCACCGCCCGTCCGTGAGGATATGCGGTGTATAAAAAGAAACATAACCCTTTAAACAAAAAAATATGTCAGAGTACGAAGTATTACAGGTTCAAGCACAGCCACAAGTCATGCAAATAGACGCCCTCGAACGGGCAAATGTGGATTCGCAAGTAGCCACGGCCAAGCAATATCCGAGAGACATTAGGCGGAGTATAGATAACTCCATCGTCATGGCGACAATGGACAAGGAGACGGCTCAATCCTGCGGTTATGCCCTTCCACGGGGAAATAAACCCATTACCGGCCCTTCTGTCCATCTTGCCAAGATAATCGTATCGAATTGGGGGAACATGCGTACAGAGGCCAAAGTCGTACAAATTACCGATCGTCAAATTATAAGCCGGGGTACGGCGTGGGATTTGGAAACGAATGTGGCAAGCGCATTCGAGGTTCGACGATCCATAATCGACAAGTATGGCAAACGGTATTCCGACGACATGATAACCGTAACCGGCAATGCGGCCAACGCAATAGCCTACCGCAATGCTGTTTTTTCGGTCATACCCAAGAGCATAACGGATAAAGTCTATCGGTCAGCGCAGAATTTTATAACAGGCGACCTGTCAAACGAAGACAAACTCAAAAAAGCAAAAGCAGAATGGATTGAATTCTTCAAGAACGAGTACAACATCACCGAGGAGGAGATTATAAAATTGTGCGGCAAGCAGACTATCACCCAGATACGAAGCAATGAGATTGCCCTTCTTTCCGGTATTCATCAATCCCTCAAAGATGGAGATACGACGGTAGATGAGATTATGAAGCCATACCGAGGCACGAAAAGCAGCAAATTCAAAGATATAGCCGGAGAAGCAGCCGGTGTCAAAGAGGGAATCAATCAGGAAGGAACTAAACAGACACTGTTCGACGATGGAAGCGCAAAGGACTCTTGAATGGTACAGGAAGCGACTCGGTTGTTTCACGGGAAGCCGCATAGGCGACCTGATGAAAACAAACCGGAGTGGCAACGGGGTCGGAGAATGCGCCATGAACTATATCTACCAAGTAGCCGGAGAGCGCATGCTCAACCCGGCTATGATAAACGACGATGGTTTTTTCTCCGACTATATTACCCAGACCGACATATCGACCAAGCAAATGCGATGGGGAACGGAGAACGAGCCCGATGCCCGGCGCATATACGAACTTAAAACAGGTCGCCGTGTCGTCGAGGTAGGACTGTGCAAACACCCCACCATCGCCCATTTCGCAGCCAGCCCCGACGGATATTATTACGATGAGAATAATCGGGAAAAAGGGGTAATCGAGATAAAAAGCGTGGGAACGGCCACATACGCCAAATACTTCCACAAGATAAAGGATAACGATACCCTCCTGTTCACGGAGCCTAAGTACTATTACCAAATCATGTCCGAACTCATGTGCGTTGAAGCCAATTGGTGCGATTTCATCGTATATAACCCGTTCGAGAAACCCTCCATGTTTATCAGACGGATATATCCAGATGATAACATCTTCAAGAAGATAGCCGAAAGGATATGCGAAGCCGATGAATTAGTCAATGAAATAATCAATTCATGAAAGACTATGAAATACAGTCAATCGTCAGCCTGCTGGAAAGATCGGCAAAAGCGTTGGAAAAGTCCGACGACTACCGGCATAAAGAGCTGGCAAGATTGATGAGAAATAAAGTAAGACAATTAAATAAGAAATACAATGGACAAAAATGAGGTCTTAAATAGCGACTGTGATGTCCGCGTTAGCGTGGCAAGAAACCCCAACACTCCCGTCGATGTGCTCATGGAGTTGGCAAAGGATAGCGACATTGTTGTACGCCGTAGAGTGGCATGTAATTCCAACACCCCCGTCGATGTGCTCATTGAACTGGAAAAGGACAGCGACTGGGCTGTCCGCCGTTATGCAGCATGTAATCCCAATATGCCCGTCGATGTGCTCGCAGAATTAGCGAAGGATAGCCACTGGGTTGTCCGTCGTTATGCGGCATGTAATCTCAACACACCCTTAGAAGTATTGATTGAGTTGGCAAAGGATAGTCACTGGGCTGTCCGCGTTAGCGTGGCATGTAATCCCAACACGCCCGTCGAGGTACTCACTAAGCTGACAAAGGATAGTGACTTTGATGTCCGCCGTTATGCAGCATGTAATCCCAAGTTAAAAGAAGTTTTAACCGATAAGAATAAAAGCGATGAAGACTAGACATAATTTCAACAGAGGCCTAAGAATGGACTTGGCATGCGATAATGATTCATTCAGACCTGTATTTTCATATATCCATTTTAAAGATGGTTGCGCTTATGCATGCGATACACATATCTTGGTAAAAAACAAGCTATCCGAATGTTCCACATTCACCGAGGAAGAGATAGAAAAGCTCGATGGCAAGTTTATAGGCTCAAAAGCCTACAAGTCTATCCTCTCTTACGATATGGTACAAGTTACGGACATGGGGTTTGAATGTATATTGTATGACAATCAAAAAGTTATATACCCATTCTCCGAAGTCTATAAATACCCTGAAATGGAGAATGTAATTTCAGAACATCTAAAAGAGAGCACAGAGGGAATCACAAAGTTACGGATAGATCCTTCGTTCCTCTCCAAGATTGAAAAAGCTCTATTCAATTTTGATGACGCATATATGCAGCTTTCGGAAGGCAATAAATCTTTGCTCGTTAAAAGCGACGACAGCGATAGTATCGGAATCATTATGCTAAAATTAATATAGATTAAATACGAATCATTATGCTAAAATTAATATAAATTAAATACGAATCATTATGTTTTACGAAATCAAACTGAAAGTCGATAAAGATAACGGCAAAGGAGAGATGAAAGAAGTCGTCGAACACTTCATCACCTATGTAGGATTATTTGCCGAGGCCGAAGCCAACGGACTGGAGCAATACAACGGAAATTGCGATGTAATCTCTATCACCCGCTCTAATGTCGTCGAGATAGTCAACGAGAAGGAAGAAGGCAAGCCCTTCTACAAAGCCACATTGATAGACATATTCATCGATGACAACGGCAATGAAAAGGGAACGAAGTACTACAACCTCGTCTGCGCCAAAGACATCACCGAAGCCAACCGCCTCATGCAAGAACACATGAGACAAGGTCTTAACGACATGCGGCTCGATGCGATTCAAAAGACAAAAATCATAGACCTGATATAGGAGAATAATGTGAGACATTCCCCGCAAGCCGATCCGGTACGTGGTCGAGCACCATACGGTAGTAGGAACTGCGGGGAGAAATAAGCCATAAGTGTTTTAGGTGGTATCGGCAGTGGTTCAAACGGGAGAGCGGTATAAGTCGAGTATAAGGAGCGAATATACAGTTGCGGGTTCGAGTCCCGCCTGCCGAACAAAAAGAGAAAGATACAATATAATGGAAGAACAAGCCACATACAACAGAATACGCAAATACGATGTATTGATAGGGATAGACCCCGACGTGGAGCGTAGCGGACTTGCCATATTGGGACTGTACGACATGAAGCTGACGGTTAACAGCCACCCGTTCCCGGAGTTGTTGAAAATCGTCCGTTCGGTGGCATTCGAAGGTGCGGAACTCGGCCATGCCACAGTGGTATATGTCGAGGCAGGTTGGAAGAACAAATCCAACTGGCACTTGTCACCGAAAGACACACGGGCGAGCGCAGCCAAGAAAGGCGAGCATGTAGGTCGCAACCAAGAGACCGGTCGCAAGATAGTCGAAATGCTGAGGCATTACGGAATACAAGTCATGGAGCAATCCCCATTGCGCAAGTGCTGGCAAGGGAAAGACGGCAAGATCACCCACCAAGAGCTGGAAAGGCTGTGTGAGATGAGCGGGATTATATTCAGATACAATCGCAGCAACCAAGAAGAAAGGGACGCAGCACTGCTCGCTATCACCTGCTCCGGATTGCCCATTAAATACAAAGTCGTTGAATCTAAAATAAACAAATGATATGACAGCAGAAGAATTTATAAAATCGGTAAGCACAGAAGATTGCGCAGGAGGGCATATATACCGTAGAGTTTCAGAAGATGATGCCTTAAAAGCTATTGAGATGACAAGACTCGAAAAAGCGCAGACATTTGTCGGTATGCATGGCTGGATATGCCCTAAATGCGGTAGAGTTTATTCGCCAATGACATCTATGTGCACATATTGCCACAACGAAAACATCATAAATTCACCTTATTGTGGAATGTAAATCAGTATTATGAGTACACAAGTATTATCAATAAAGCAGATGAAGCACTTGCAAGAACTTGGATTAAATACAAACTGTGCAAGTGCATGTTGGGTTAAAGTTACCAAAATTGACGGGAAAGAGGTGGAAAATTGTTGGAGTTTAGCTTTTGGTATTGTCCCAAACAAATTTGACAATATGGAGGCAGAAACCGCACCCACATTCACTTTGCAGGATATTTTGGATTTGTTGCCCAGACAAATGATTGATGAGTATGCAAGCCCTTTAATGATAAAATGCACATTCGATTTACTTGTACAGGTTTGTTATAAAGACATTTATGTCACTGCCGAACATGAAGATATTATCGATGCCGCCTACGAGATGTTATGCTGGTGCATAGAAAACGAAAATCTACACGGATTTCGTATTTGCAATTTATCCAATCAAAAATCAATAAATAAAAATACGCTATGAAAACGAACCAACTGATGAAAAGGCGAATGGGTAACATAGATGTGACCCAACGTACCAAAGACGGATTTTTCTGTGCATCCGAATTGTTGAAACAGTGGAACGAAGGCAACAACCATAAGAAAAATGTTAACCACTATCTCGAAAACAATAAGACAAAAGAGTTTATAAAAGCTCTTATAAATGACGACGATCAAATTCGGAATTCCGAAAAACCTATAAATCAAATACTTATAATAAATAAATCGAGAACCAACAAAGACGGGAGCAAAGAGGCAGGGGCTGTTTGGATGTCGCCCTTACTGTTCATCGATTTTGCAATGTGGATTAACCCGTCGTTTAAGGTTAAGGTGTTGAAATTCGTCTATGACGAAATGATAAAGTACCGCAACGAAGCCGGCGATGCCTACAACAAACTAGGCTCGGCTGTTTCAAAGATCGTTCGGAAAGACTTCATGCCCCAAGCCATGCAGAAAGTAGGCGAAGCGTTGAACTGGATTGTGTTCAACGAGCATGAAAGGAATATCCGCAACCAATACGGCGAAGAAAAGAAACAGCGGGAATTGTACGAGCTGGAAAGAAAAGTCGCCGACCTTATCAACGAGGGCTTTATCAAGAGCTACGACCAAATGATAACCTATCTGAAAAACGTTTACCGGCACAAGTACCTGCCGGCTGTATTCTCATAACCCAGAATTGTTAAAACAAAAATAGCCATGATTATAGCCAAGCAAGTTATATCCTCCATTATCGAGGAAAAGAAAAAGAATAACAAGGAGCCCTCCATAGCGAGCTTTACCGAAATACAGTCGGTGGTTATCCGGTCACTCAAATCCGAGATAAACGAGCTATGCAAAACCGGTGAGATTGACAAGCACAAGACCCTGAACGGGTGGGCATTCACTATCAATATTGAGAATAAATGAAAGACAGCTTTTTGATTTATAAATCATTTTATAAACCCATATCGAGATTATCGGACAAACAACTGGGCAGGCTGTTTCGAGCAATATTCAAATATCAACTTGGCGAGGAGGTTACGGTAGAGGAGGACATTGAAATGGCATTTGAGTTTTTCAAGAATCAATTCGAGATAGATGAACTCAAATATCAGAGCATTGTCGAGAGAAACCGGAACAACGGGCGTAAAGGAGGTAATGATAAAAACTCTGAAACGGTTAAATCAAAGTCCAGTGGGAGCCAAACGAGCCACTCGACCCCAAATAACCCAGTGGGAGCCAAACGAGCCAGTGGGGGCTTAAATGATAATGATAATGAAAATGATAATGATTTAAAAGAAACTTCTCTATCGAGAAGCAAAGAAAAAGAAGAAGATTTTGGCAAAGACGTTGACAAGCCACTGACAGAACTGCGTGAAGAACTACTCTCAAATCAAACGTGGATAGAAACGCTATCGATGAACAACCACATCGACGAGAACGAATCGAGGTTATATATCGAGGCATATATCCGTAAACTTCAAAACGAGGGTATTGCAAGAAAAAGCGTCAGCGATGCACAACAACACTTTGCCCGCTGGTTAATAATCGAACTAAAACGAGCACGAGATGAGCAATCCGGAATCCATCAAAAACCTAAATCCAAGACCAAACAGGAGCGATATGCAGAGTTTGCAGAAGCCATCGCCGCCAAGCTGGCAGCAGGAGATACTAGCAGCCTACAAGACGGGGGAGAATCTGCTTTGCCTTTTTAGCCCTGACAAGCAGACGGAATACTGCAAAAACGAGGAGCGTTGTTTCACCGGACATGCACCGAGTATTGCAAGAGTTGCCCGGACATTTGGAGATAGCGTAGCTGAATCATGGCTATCTATACAGCTCTTTGAACTCGCTGAATTTTCAAAAGTTCGCAATGGCATGGAACCAGCAGATTTTATCGAACTGGCACGGACAATTATCTTAGGCTATGGCGGTTTTAAGCTCACCGAGTTCATGGTATTCTTCCAGCGGTTCAAGCAAGGTCTTTACGGGACGTTCTACGGAGTTTTCGACCCTATGGTGATAACAAGGTCTCTTCGAGAGTTCAGAGCCGACAGAGAGAAACTATTGCGGTTCTATGAGGACAAGAAAAGGCAGGAGGAAAAGGAAAGGGAGAGAGAGCTACGTGAAAAGGAGAAAGCGACACCCGGTCAGATTCAAGAAATTATCGACAAATACAGCAAAAAGGAAAGTTAAGTATGAAAGACATAGAGCTTTACAACGACTCATTCCAGAATTATAAAGTCTATGGGCTGCCAAAAGCCCAGCTGATTATAGCCGATGTGCCATATAATTTGGCGAATAACGCCTACGCCAGCAACCCCGCATGGTATATCGACGGAGACAACAAGAACGGCGAGAGCGCATTGGCAGGCAAACAATTCTTCTCGTCCGACAGCGAGTTTCGTCCGGCCGAGTTCATGCACTTCTGTTCAAAAATGCTCGTGAAAGAACCGAAAGAAGCCGGCAAGTCCCCCTGCATGATACTGTTCTGCGAGTACGAACAGCAGTTCAAATTCATAGAGTTAGGCCGCAAATACGGGTTAAATCACTATATACCGCTGGTTTTCCGCAAGGACTTCTCTGCGCAAGTGTTGAAAGCAAACATGAAGGTCGTCGGCAACTGCGAATACGGTCTTATCCTTTATCGGGACAAGTTGCCCAAATTCAACAACAACGGGAGAATGATTTTCAACTGCTTCGACTGGGTGAGGGACAACATCACGCCCAAATGCCACCCTTGCCAGAAACCTGTCCCGCTCCTCAAACGGTTGATAGAGATATTCACGGACAAGGGAGATGTTGTCATCGACCCGTGCGCAGGAAGCGGCACGACCCTGTATGCGGCAGCCTCATTGGGAAGAAAGGCGTACGGCTTTGAGGTCAACAAGCAATTTTATAACGACGCAAATGAAAAGGTCTTGAAAAGAATACAAGTCAGTTTATTTCAATAAATTATAAAAATCATACAGATATGGGAGAAATAGAACTTATGAAAGGAGGAGAGCAATGATTGAACGATTAAAATGCTGTATCAACATTCTGTTTGCAAAGCAATATATCGTTTTTACGGCAGACAAATACAAGATAGGTAAGTTCGGATCAGGATATATCCGTACAACTAATAAAGCATTCTTACAAGCGGCCATTGAGGTTATAGAGGAAATAGATAGTCATCTTGTTGAAGTTAATGAGAAAAATTGATAGGTAATGAAAATAGAAGATATTGAAGATGCAGCATTAGACTGTGCCCTATTCGAGGATTATTACTATAATCCCCAATTGCAGCCTGCATATATAGATGGTTTCAAGCGTGGTACGAAATGGCGTATTGATTCAGTGTGGCATGAGGTAAGTGAAGAACCCGAAAGGAATAGAATATATCTTGCTCAACTTGGAGACAGTGCCTTTGATACCTTTTATGATTCCGAAAATTGGGTAAAATTTTCACGTGGAGTTAACATGCAACGTTGGGCATATGTAGAAGACTTGTTGCCAAATAAACAGGAGGAATAGCAATGAGAAAAACGATATTAGATGCCTGTTGTGGGGGAAAGATGTTCTACTTCGACAAACATGACGAAAGAGTTCTTTTTCAAGACATTCGAAAGGTCTCTACTCATTTATGCGATGGTAGATCATTTGAAGTAAATCCCGACATACAAGCCGACTTTACAAATATGCCCTATGAGGATAAATCTTTTTCGATGGTAGTTTTCGATCCGCCTCACTTATTAAGGAATGCTGGAAAGTCAAAGATGGCAGATATGTACGGAAGTTTGAACGAAAAAGCATCGCCAACAGGCTACCAACAAATTAAATATGGAGCTCTGTATTCAGATTGGCGTGATATGCTGGCAAAGGGATTTAAAGAATGTTTTAGAGTCCTGAAACCCGGAGGATTTTTGATTTTCAAATGGAACGAGACCGACATCAAAGTGTCGGAAGTTCTCAAACTCACACCTGAAAGACCAATATTCGGGCATATATCCGGCAAACGATCTAATACACACTGGATTTGTTTCATGAAAGAAATTATAAAGGAGGAATAGAAATGAACGAGAAAACAATTGAAAAGAGTTTCGATGAGTACATGAAAAAGAATTATACAGAAAATTATCTGTCTAATTACAAAAGAGAAGTCATCGACAACCAACATTGCGATTTCGCAAACGGCGTGGAATACTATCTGAAAAACACATGGCACGATAAGAGCGAAATTCCGGAATATGGGAAAGAATGTCTTGTGTTTTTGAACGATTCGATGAGAGAAGGTTGGCATATCGGGAGAATAGAAAAACAGGGGAAGAATGTAGGTAAATGGAATATTTACGGATATTTTACACCGGCATCACATAACAATATTCTCTATTGGGCATACATAGAAGATTTATTAACCAATAAATAGGAGGAATAAGAGATGTTTATTTTAAAATGGATAAAAGCAAAGAAAAACGGTATACCATTATATATTAAAGACAAATGGTATAATTATAGGGCGATGATGACAGAAAGTGAAGCGAAAACAACAGATCATATACAGATATACGATGACAATGGAAAATATATCGTCCCCAAAAGAGGAGTTACTGTTAATGTTTTTTTCTCAAAAAAGAAAGTTATAGCTACTTATGTAATAATAGGGATTCATGAAGAATCGCGGAATAAGGATTGGTTATATGCTTACGATTGGGTAAATGTAGATTTATTTTTCGTTGGAAATATAAAAAAGATATGAGAAAGGAGGAATAGAGGTTGAAAGACTTAAAAAGAAAAGAATATGACAGTACAAGAATTGATTGACGAACTTATGAAAGTTCCAGATAAGTCAGCCGAAGTGTTTTATCTTTCAGATAGTGGCGATTTCTTTAATAATTTAAAAGTCTATTCTATGGGTAAGATATATGGAGACGACGAGGTTACAGAAGTTTATCTAATTAATGGCGATTGAAATATGAAGAAGATAGATTTAACAGGGAATAGGTATGGTCACCTTACTGTCCTGAAAGAAAATGGGAAACGAGGAAAGAATATTCTTTGGCTATGCCGTTGTGACTGTGGAAACGAAATAAATGTAATTCCGTATAATCTAAAAAACGGTCATACGCAATCATGTGGATGTATTAGGGGAAATAATCGTATAACGCACCATAAATCAAAAAGTAGGCTATATAGAATATGGAGGAGTATTAAAAGTAGATGTCTCAATGAAAATGTATCTCATTATAAATACTATGGTGGTAGAGGGATTTCATTATGCGAGAAATGGACAAACTCATTTGAAAAGTTTTATGAGTGGGCTAACGCAAATGGGTATCAAGATAATTTGAGCATTGACCGAATAGATGTAAACGGCAATTACGAGCCATCAAATTGCCGTTGGACTAACGCAAAGAAACAGGCAAATAACAAAACAAATAACCGATTGATTGAGTATAACGGAGAAACCCATACTTTATCAGAGTGGTCAGACATATTAGGTATTAACCACTTGACTATATCTAAAAGGATAGATGATTATGGTTGGGACATAAAGAGGGCATTTGAAACTCCTGTTCGAGATAGAATATCCGATGAAATGATTCAATGCGATTGTGGATGCGGAACAATTATTAGACGCTATTCTAAATATGGAAGAGAACGTAGATATGTTGTCGGACACAACAATAGAAAACGGTAATAGAACCCCTATGTATTTGTTTATGATTTTGAATTGGTAAAGTGAAATTATGGAAGTAGATAAAATAGAGGCATTTGATTATATGCTCCACCTTTTTGAGGAGTGGCGGGATAATCATGAAACGATTAAGGGCAAGCCGTTTCCTAAACTTACAGCCATGAAACTGCTGTTTTTGGCTGCTGCTCCTAAGAAAGATGGAGGCGATGACCTTTTAGACATATTCGATAATTTCTATGCTATGCCTTATGGCCCGGTGGAGAGTGATGTATATAATGCGATTCAGGAAGACAAACTTCCTTCGTTTTCGGTTAAATATCGTAGTATTGAACCAAGAGAAGGTGCGGAACCATATAACGCAAAAAGATATAATGACAAATTTTATCACAGAGTAAGAAATGCGGTAAATGATCTGAGAGAGAAAAACGAAAAATTGGTATTACTAAATGCTTTTGAACTAGTAGAGATTACTCATAGATGGTCTAGTTGGAATCGGGCGATGGATTTTGCTGAATTTATGAAGCAATTGAGTGCCAAGATGTCTATTGATTCTATTAGGGATTCAAGCAAGATATTCGATTTAAAATGAAATATGATTACGGACAAACAAGGTCTTTTCCTCTTCTTACGTGATGTAAATATAGTTCGCAGGGCATACATCAAAGATTTAATACCAAACATAATGAGATAATCAATATTATAACTAAAAAGGAGAATAAAAATGACACTGAATGAATATCAGAAAAAGGCACTTGAAACAGCTCAATACCGGAGAGAATATAACATAATTTACCCGACACTCGGACTGACTGGAGAAGCCGGCGAAGTATCGGATAAAGTAAAAAAGGTACTACGAGACCACAACGGAGATTTCTCAGAAAGCATAAAATGCGAATTGGCAAAGGAACTCGGCGATGTGCTTTGGTATATCGCTACCCTCTCACATGACTTAGGATATACGCTTGAAAAAATCGGAGAAATGAACTATACCAAATTAGCTTCCCGGAAACAAAGGGGTGTGATTGGCGGAAATGGAGATAACAGATAATATTATAAAGCAATCATTGAAAATGAATAAAAAGAAAATCTACATCTCCCTACCCATTACCGGCAGGGACTTCGATGAAGTGGAAAGTGAAATACTATACGTTTCGGGAGTCCTCGAAATGAAAGGATACCGTGTCGTCACACCGATAGACTTCGATGTAAACCCCGATTTGGACAAACCCTATCATGAACTTCTGGGAAACGATATAAAAGCACTAATGGAATGCGATGCGATATGCCTTTGCCCCTGTTGGGAAAAATCCAAAGGCTGCCAGTTAGAACATTTCGTGGCCCAACTATGGGATAAGGAGATAATAGAATTTGAACGATTAAAATACAGTAAGATATGGAAAGAAAAGTAGAAGAAATATTTGAGTACAACGGAGAATGGTATCAGTGTATTCATACAAAATCTCTTGGATGTGAGAATTGTGATTTAGCTACCAAGAGTGATATTCATTGTAGTGATGTATTTGAGATAAGAGGAGAATGTTTATCATGTTATAGAAAAGATGGTAAATCTGTAATCTTCAAGAAACTTGAAAAGGTAGGAGAACCTGAAATTATAAATGGAAAGAAAGTACAGTCAATTGTAACTGGATACGTAGGCTGTGCCTTCTGTATCTTCAAAAAAGGAGGAGCATGTTTAAGTGGTGGTACATGCAAAAATAGAGGCACAAGAATCTATGTAGAAATTAAACAAAACAAAGAAGATATGGAAGAAAAGAAATTGAATCTTAAACCCTTTGACCTTGAAGCAGCCAAAGCTGGCAAGCCAGTATGTACAAGAGACGGGAGAAAGGCGAGGATTATTTGCTTCGATGCCAAAAGAAAAGATGGGAAAAATATAATGGCTCTTATTCCAAGCAAGGAATATCCCGGATTTGAAGATTTGGTTGCTTATCCTAATAATGGCAATTATCATGGAGGACATGAGAATGACGGCGACCTCATGATGCTCCCAGAAAAGAAAGAAGGATGGGTGAATATTTACAATCGTAATAGGCCTCGTACAAGTAGTGAGAATTGCTATATTATGACAGGAGTTTCTGTATTTGAAACCAAAGAGGGTGCAATATCCTATATAGATAAGGATAAAGAATATATTGATACTGTTAAAATCGAGTGGGAGGAGTAAATATGAAGAAATTTTTATTGCTTTTATTAGTATCGCTTATACTAACAAGTTGCTATACAAATGGAGACTGTACAACTGCTGTAAAGGAAGCATACCCCGATAATGAGATATACCGGGTAGATGTAAATAGATTCATACTTATTGATTCCATAGGAATATGGTATGTGAATGCAAATATGGGTATAAATGAACCATATACAGAAAAACAATTAGTTAAACTTTGGAATAATCATGGGAGAAATTGAATTTGGTAAATGTGAAATCTGTGGCAAAGAAGCACCATTAGAAAGGACTTATTTCTATTATCCTATTCATTGTGAATGCTGTGGTAGTAAGGACGAGAATGGACAAAAACAACATTTTGTAATGGTAGTACATTGCAAAGATTGTCCCGCTCCTATGCCAAAAGAAATACACCCGTTGCTCAAATCTATGCATGGTGAAGAACATAGAGCGAATATCACAAATATTTTGCCAACAGAAATTAGAGGTCAGTTTATTATAAATGATAAAATTATTAAGGAGAAGCAAGCTATGTGGATAGCAAGGGACGAAAGTGGAAAATTGTTTATGTACTCAACTAAACCATTTAAACGTGAGTGTACATGGGGATTTAGAGACAAAAATACTACTGTTGTTGTATTAAGTGACAGTTTATTCCCAGAAGTAAAATGGGAGGATAAAGAACCAAGAGAGTTGATATTGAAATAATTATGTAAGACGAATAAATCTGATATATATATTTTAACAAATAAAGTCATTAAAAATGATTGTTTTATTAACTGGAATACGTATATTTGCAACGTCATATCGTTTGATATGAAAATTTAAGGGTTTTACCTTGAACCTTGAACATGCGCATTAAGCGCGATTACAATGGGCATTATGCCAGATTTATACTAAGCCATCTATTGTGGGATGGCTTTCTTTATTTTTATTATTTCATTTATGGCAAAGACAGTAGTAGTTTTAGTAGATGGGCAGAACCTGTATTATAGTCTGCAAGAGATGAGTATTATAGAGAAAGAAGTTGATTGGACGGTATTATTCAATTCAATGATTGATGCCGGAGAAGAACTTATACGAGCCTATTGGTTCAGGCCAGCCAAAATACTTGATACGTATTATACGGAAACCAATATTCGTAATTCAATTGTATACAAGAAATATAGGACCCATCTTGAAAATTATAAAAATGGTAAATTTTCCGCTATACCTAAGACAGTACAAGATAGTGTGAATAGTGAATGCTCTTCAATTTTGGAATGGATTAAAAAGCAAAAGGAGAAATTTGCCAATATAGAATATGCCTACGATCAATTATGTCTTGAACATGATAATATAGAAATGGTTAAAACAGGAGTTTTAAAAATTGATCCATATAAACATACTTATGTTGGTGAAAAAGGAGTTGATATTTCACTAGCTGTGAAAATGATTTCCCTTAGTGTTGGTAAAAAATGTGATAAAATTATTCTTGTCAGTGGAGACTACGATTATTCAGAAGCAATAAGGTTTGTTAAAGACAATATGACAAAAATTAATGTAGTAAAATTCCATAAAGGCTATCCACCGAGGAATCGTAGCATGTCAAGAGATCTTAGTGTACTTGCCGATAAGGTCGTAGATGTTTATGAAACCGACCTTAAAGGGAAATATAAAAAGGTATAATCACCCTCTTTTTTAGGTATAGAGCTGCCTACTGGCAGATTTCCCTTTTTTTTTGATGCTATCTCAAAATAAAATTTGAGATAGCTTTTTTATTTTATAAACCTTATAAAATTATATAAGACAAAAAATAATGAAACGAATCATTGAAGAGATAGTTAAGATTGAAAATAAAGTTGAACAGTTAAAATTGTTTTGATATGAACATCGAGATATTGAAAGAGGAGTACAGCCGGAAGATGGAGAAGGCTCTGAGAAGGGGCGACTTCGCTCTGTTTGACAACTTACGAAGGCAATATGACCGACTACTGCAAACCCGAGAGCAAGTCACGGCAAAAACAATCACCGACACCATGAGCAAAGAGGACAAAGAGAAATGTAATCGCCTCCTGAGAAAAATCCCAGTGTTGGCGGACATTGCAGAATCCTCCGCCGTCGATTTACTTTCACTACTGAAAAAATATGACGGTACTGTTACCCTTCCTATGCTGGAAGAACTGCGGGCGTTCAACCACATCGCCCGTGACCTGCGATCCATTATAGACCGTGTAGGCGACGAATCTTTTGCCATTTCCTTTGGAGATACATGCGACAGGGTGAACGAGTGTATAGATGATATTTTCACTAATAATTAGAATCACTAACATGGGAAAAGTTTATATTGAAGATGACAAGTTAATTGTCAAAACTGACAATGGGATTATAAAAAGCGATGGTACATTTTATGCCGAACTTGAATCTTCTAAAATTTACACTATTGATGCTTATTCTATCTCATTCCTACTTACTGCCATAAATAAAGTGGGTGCTATTTATGTGAATGATTTGATATATCCAGAAAACCATGTTTATAGGATATTTACAAATGAGGCATTGAAAAGTGAGATTGACAAGTTAAAAGACCAATTGAATAAATACAAGTGTTTGTTACAAGAAAACGAAAATCTTAAAAGAGAAATTAGCAGATTAGAGATAATAGAGCATGATAATAGAGCATCTATTAAAAAGCTGGAATTATTGACCGATAAGATAAAAGAATATAATTCCAATCCAAAAATATTTTGGGAAAGAATTAAAATGTAATGAACAGATATTCATGAAAAAAGAAGAAATTAAATATAAAATAGCCTATTACGAAGCCGAGCGAGATAGGAACTTAAAAATACACTGTCCACGGGTGGCTGCAAAATTTCAGAGAATGATAGACAAACTAAAAAAAGAGATTTCATCAAAAAAACAATAAGGTAAACAAATGGCAACCACGTACGCCGACATATCAATAAACATCATTAGTTTTACAAAAAATATTTTGTATGAAAACCATTCCTTTTTCGGGTATAGTATTAGACACTTCAAATCCACAAGACGGGCAGTTAACCGCTATGGTAAATCTCCGTCACACTTCCACTGGATCTATATCTCCGACTGGTGTGAATAAGAAAATATATACTATTTCCAATCATAGAGAACTCATTTATATTCACAAAGGCAATGGTTATGAAAATTGGATTACTTTCGATGGAAGCACTATCTACTACGAAGCATATCGTTATGGCAATGATAAAGTCGTGAGACCTATGTATTACAACGACGGGGCAAGTTCAGAAGCAAAAATCGGAGTTCCTATTTATCAAATTGATGGTTTAAATGATATAACCTCCGTGGGAAACACCCTTGTTGTATCAACAGACGGTGGTATTTTTTATTTCTTGTGTTATCTGTATGGATCATCTGGCACATACGTTTACAAAAATATTTCTATAAATGAAGATGATATAACCGTAAAAATCAACCAGACAGACACTGGAAATTATGGATATGTAAATATAAGCTTTCCATATGAGGTCGTTGAAGTTGGCGCAAAGTATATACTTTCCAAAGGAGAGACCCCAGATGGTGCTATTTATGAAAAAATAGATGATTTGCGATCAAAAGGTGAGATTCACAATGTGGCTCTTATCCGTTGGGCTATCAGAATGCACGACGGCACATATACGTTACATTCAGCTCCCGTTCTGCTTATGAGACGATCGCCGATATTTATTTCCGGGACGATGAACAACGATTATAAAAACAGGTCGGTTAGGGCTATGGTGGGATATTATAGGATAAAAGTGGATATTACTATCTCTAAATCGTTAAAAGAATCCGATATATATAAGGGGATAGACGTATTTATGGCTGAGATTCCATATTATGATGATACCGATACTTATAAGAATAATTTCCCTGTTTTAGGTAATGGAAATCCTTATTCGTTTGGTGGTGACCCATTTTACACAAATGACGAAAAACTACGAGAGCGAATATTAGAGACTGCCAATTTCTACCGCATTGCACAATACGATTTTGATAGTGATAAATTCAATAATAATACTCTTTCAGATATACCCGATTTATCCGACATATTAAAGAACCTCGTGTATCAGCCCACATTAACAGATGATACCTATTCTCATAATAGGCTCATTGCCGAAAAAATATTTAATTATAATAGTAAGTTGCACATCTCAGGTACGTCCCAAAAATTATATGATGGCTATCCTGTCGAAATGTTCATATCCTATGCCGGTTCAACCGTAGACGTCATAAAATACATTTCAAAAACCTATATAAAAACCGAATCAGGAACTTCTATCGTGGTGCGTGACCAAGACATACCGAACGGGGATAATCTTTTACTCCTTTCCCCATATATCTCATACCCCGATTCACGGGCTTATAATATGGAGATAACCATTATATATCGGGTAAGAGAAGAATCGGGTGCGTTAACAAACTATCGTTTCTCAGCCTCTTTCGATCTCACTCCGCATGACTTCCTCAATTTGGCATATTATCTACCCACGGGAGAGATAAATCCGATAACAATTTCAGGTACAGTAATAACAGAAATACCAGAGGCTCCCCAATCTTCGAATAACATTGAGACAACCCCCAACAAACTTAAAGTTTCTGCCACGGACAATCCATTTATATTTCCCGTCGAGCAAACCTACACCATAGGAAATGGTAAAATTATCGGCATGGCCGCCGCAACACCCGCTCTATCACAAGGGCAATACGGGCAATTTCCTCTATATGTATTCACCGACGAGGGCATATACATGATGCAAGTCGGTACAGGAGAAGTCATTTATTCCAATGTGTTTCCAGTATCAAGGGATATTTGCAGCAATGCCCGTTCTATTATATCTCTTGATAATGCTGTGGCTTTTACCTCCGATAGAAAATTATTTGTTCTTTCCGGCTATTCTGCTAAATCAATTTCCGACTCTCTCGAAGCTGATTATATTCCCAACCCAGCACACGTATATATGGAAGGGATAGAAAATGTATTGACCGAGCCTTTGTTGGCATACAATTATCCTTTTGGTGAGCTTATCATAAAAAATACAGAAGCAAATACTGCCTTTATTTACGATCTTCAACGAAAAATATGGAGACAAAGAAAAATGAAAGCCTACTATTTTATACCGTCGTATCCGGTTTGTTATGCCGTATCCGATGAAGATGAAGTATATGATTTATCCCAAGAGTCCAACCAGTTACAAAATGTTACCATTTGTACAGCTCCCATAACACTAGGAACACCGGGATTCAAAAAAATAGAACGCTCCATTTTGCGTATGTTGGCCGGAGGACATTTTTCTATTTCCATATATGTTTCCAACGATAACAAAACATTTTATAAGATCATATCGATGAACATAAACAGCGATACGCTGTTATCTGATATTCTACTCCCTAGAATACCGTCATCTTGGAGGAACTTCTATCTATTTATAGAAGGCGATATGCTTTCCGATTCAACCATTACAAGATTAGATATACAGGAAAAAAATACATTTAATACCAAGTTAAGATGAAAAGATATGTATTTCACTATACGGCAGAAAAAATATTGTCCGAAGTAAAGAATATTACAACTATGCTTGGAGCCTCTCGGCGAAATGAAGATGGGAGCACTCAATTAGTGTCATTATCCCTTACCGAAGACGATGATTTATTATTTCAGCGATTTTTAAAAGATGCACATGCCTATATGCAAAATAAACTGGTTGCCTATATCATAGAACCAGAAGATGACGAAAGGGAAATGAGTCAAATTGATATATGTGATTTAGATCCAGATAATAGACTTTCAGACGACGATTTAAGGTTGTACCGTCTTTGTTATCCATGCCAGATGAATGAAGATATACCAGATACCTCTATCTGTGTAGCCGATAATTATATATTGCAGTTCCTGATAAATTACATAATATATCGCTGGCTCTTGATTAAAATTCCACAAGAAGCAATGGTATATAAAACTCTTTCCGATGATAATGCAGATAATGTAGTATCTTCATTAAGCCGGAGAAAATCAGGGAAAATACGCAGAAGAATACACCCGTGGTAATATTTTAATATAATAAGGGTGTATTATTTACGTTTGATACACCCTTAGATTTAATATAGATTATTTCATAGATTTTATGTATAACCAAATTTTTCCAGCAGGGGCATCTTCGTCCATAAAATAAAAAGCATGTGCAGATTTGATAATAGCTTGGTCATCTAATACTTTGCAAAGGTCTGCATACATCGAATTGAATGCTACGTATTTGTCCCATTTTGTGGTTCCTACCGGGAATGCCATATTTTTGGTGAGTTCTTCTATTTGATCGATAGTCCAATGTGCTCCTTCCCGTTTTCGTTCCTCTTTATCTGTGTATGAAATGCAACTTACATCGTACTTAGCAAAATCCTCTGTATAGTGATTCTTATATAAGATACCATGTTGCTCTCTCATAAATTTCCAATATATATTAGGATGCTCCTTTTCTATAATACAAAGTAAATTATCAATGGACTCTATTCCTTCATTCATAATTTTATCGCTGGATATTCCATTTGTCCTTGCTTTTTGAATCATTTCGTTGTACTTCATTTTATACCTCCTTTTTATAATGTTTTCATTCCGTTATAAATAATTTTTTAAGCTCAACTAAGTCACCCGATGTAATACGAATATACCCCATATTTCCAAATACCAAATTAGTCAGGAGATTATTTGGTATTTCTATTTTCATAGCCCCGGAGCCAAGATTACCTTTAAGAATACCCAGATTAAATTCTCTTTCTTCCATAGAATTGAACATTTCAATGAAATCATCGAATAGCATATTAACATCTATGTTCCCATTTTCGTCGCAAATAAATAAAGATAATCCATCGATAAGTTCGTTAATCTTTTTGTCTTCTTTCAACAAATAATTTTTTGCTCCACGTTTGAGGTATGTGGATACAGTTTTTAATTGGGGATTATTTCGTGTAAAATCATCGATCCTATCATCTATCCATGTATGAGCAGCCTTATTAAACTTTGTTTTTACAGCTTCCAGTTTTTCTTTCAGTTCCATTATTTCTTAGATTTAGACGATGTTTTTCTTTGTTTCATATCCATAAATTCATTCCAGCTCATGTCGCTGTACTGAGTAATATATTCGTTCATCAAGGCGTCCTTTTTATCCGCTTCGTCCTTAACAGTTTTCTTCAATCGTTTGGTGAGGGTAAGGTGTTTGTCCAACGCATCTTTCCCGTCCTTTGTCCCTTCGACTATCGGTCTCATAATCCGCATATACTCCCGGTTGAGAATACTCTGAATTTCCATGCTGCTTTGCTGAAATTCTTCATTCTCTTGCATAAACCTAAACTCCTTTTCAGTCAAGGAGTCCATAATCCTGTCTATTTCGTCCCACACGGGAGAAGAAGTCGTTTGCGCAGATTGCCGATAGTTTCTTTTCATTTCAGCAATTTTTTGTTGCATGGCTTCCTGTTCTCTCTCCAATTCGGGGATAGAAAAGTTCCTGTCGTTTAATAAAGGGTCTGTAAAATTCATAATTATTCGTGTTAGTGGTTAGTAATCGGTAATGAAAGTGGTATCGCCCCCGAAGGGGCTCTACCACTAACGCTTTTTCTTGCGTTTCTTTTCGGCCTTTATGCCGTCGGAGTTTCCGACGCTGCTCTTTTGCAGTTGCAACCGAAAGGGTTTGCACCCTCCAAAACAGTTACGGTAGGAGTAGAAGGAAGACCTACAACGCCATAGATAGCTCGGCAAGTCTTGCGATCCGTGTAATTGATGGAGGCTGTGAAGGCACGATCAATTTCGCACTGAATCAATCTGTCTTGATACGGACGGGTGGCTTCCAAAACAGCTACCTTCTTGTCTAGTTCATTGAATTTGTTGGCATATCGCTCGTTCAATACATCGTATAAATCTCGGCTTGTCTTGTAAAGTCCGAAATCTGCGTCGATTTGCGACTTATACAACTGGAATTTTTCAGCCACATCGGTTTCACGATGTGCATACATTTGGTCTTGCGTGTTGACTTTTAATCCCCAAATGGTATTGGTGAGAGCAATTGCATCCTCACATTCTTTTTCCCATGCTTGAAATGCGGTGGGAGCGACAGCACTTGAACCTCCCCAGCCACCTGTCGTCGTGTTGATGTTTACGTTCTCAGGCATGGAACCGCCACCGAAAATCCCGTTGCGTCTTCCCCAAAGCGCACCTGCGCCAAGAGCCGTACCGACGATTCCCAATGCTAAACCGGCATTACCTACACCCTTAGAGGCATACTCTTTCTTTCCTTCTTCGTAGACTTTCTTTTCTACGATTTCTCTGTTAATTCCTTCCATATGTTTTTATTTTTTTAGTTATACCGAAAGAACATCTTCCGGTGTGTCAAACATACGGTCATAACAGTTGCTATCTATGAATTTCAGTTGCTATACGTTTGCTAATTAGTTGATTGTTCTTTAATAGAATGTAACTTTGTGAAATCCTGTGTGATAACGTATTTTTCAACTTATTCACTCCTTGTCTTGTCATAGACAAGTAAGACGCTATATTTTCTTCCGTAAATCCGAGCGATACCAACGCACAGATGAGCAGGCAACGTGCGTCGACCGCATTTTTGTTCGCACCGTTAATCAATTCGCCGTAACACAGCTCACATTCCTCGCAAACGATTTGCAAGACGTGTTCAAAGATTTCATTGGTTTTCATATCTCTTGCATTTTTAAATATTTGTTAAATTATAGATTGTTGACACAATAAAAAACATCACGTTCCTGTTTAAAGGCTGTGAAAGCCTCGTAACATTCCCCGTGATGTTGTCTCTTGTTAGTTTTGGAAGAGCAGCAAGAGATTGAGGCTTTCCTTTATACTCCGAAGCCTCGGAAGGAGTCGTAAATCAAATTATATCAAGAAACCCAGTCCTTTCAATTTTGTTATCCATTTCATGATGTAAGGGACAAGCAGCAAGACAATGCCACCGAGAGCCCACCAGCACCATCGGGGAGTCTTGTACTTTACTACCTCGACGGGGTAGGGTACTTGTATGCTGTCCGTCTTGGATATATACAGCGTATCGATTCTGTCCTTGAACCTGTATATGTACTTGTATTGGAACTCACGTATCGTGTCTCCCGATTTCTCGATGAAAACACTGTCCCGCATGTATATGGAATCGAGCTGCACCCGATTCAGATACACCGTGTCGCTCTTTGTCGTCTCCACCGGAACATACACATGTCTGGTACAACTCGTCGCAGCCAAGACAGCCAAAAACAACAATAGGAATACGATATGTCTCATAGGCTCAGTATTTGTCATAATATCCCAATTGAATCATTCTTTCCTTGTTCCTTCTTGGAGATATACCGGTAATATGTGCCCATGAATACCCGGAAATAATATCGTAGATAGTAGAAGGAGAAACATCAAAGCGTTTCGATATTTCTTTATAAGATAACCCCGACTGGCTTAATTTTATAATTTCCCTCACGCATTTTTCTGTGAGTTTAGATTGCGTATTCTTTTCTCCAAAATGGGAATCGTGTAGTACATCGAATCTGTGCTTTTGATTTTCTGATGGGGTAACCCATTCCAAGTTGTCGACTATATTATTGTATTTATTACCGTCGATATGGTTAACTTGTGGCTTATTATACGGATTAGGGATAAATGATAACGCAACAATTCTATGGGCTAAACACCTTCCATGCTGTTCTCCTGCTTTGGGGATATCATAATGCAAATACCCTCCAATTTTTATAGGTTTAATTTTTTTATAATTAGAATTATATACATTCCCATATCTATCCACATAATACTTTTTATTAAAAGGTATAGGTATTGCCCCATTATTAAGCATAACTTGTTTTCTTTTCTCCTTTTCCTTTGCTTTCTTTGTTTTAATTAGTACAGAGTTGCATCTGACTTGTCCCGATAAGAAATGACAATATTTAGTTTTTCTTACCTCACCACTCCCATTAAGAAACAATATATCAATATCATTACATTTTCGATATGCAATAATTTCCATTTTTATCCCTTGACAATTGATTGATGTTTCTCCAATCCTGAAAATTTTGGTGTCTTCCTTTCTCATACTCACATAATTATTATACTATAAATATACAAATAATTTATTTTATATGCTAATAATCAGTGATTTAAATGTAGAATTTCACTTCTATTATCATGCATTGATGAATAGCTTACATGAATCCATTTATAATTATATTCAATCAACTGGTCGAAGGGAAGGTTATCCCGAATCAATTCGAACAGTTTCTTGTTCTCCTCCTTGTTCCCTCCCGTGATGTCCGCCGCCTCGCCCCTCATGTGCTGGCTGTTTTTCGCCCCACCCACGGCGGCATTGAGTTTGGGACAACGATAGCCCGAATTGACGGTTATCGCCTTCCCGTACATCTCCCGCAAGGGGTCTAAAACATGGGTGACAAGGTTCGACAGCGCAACAGACGCTTCGGTCGTCGGGGTATTGTCTATACCCAGTTTATCTGCCGTCGAACTCTTTGTGAGTTCTTTCATCGTGAAGTATTTCATATCTCGAAGATTAAGTTTTCCATGTTGTTAATTCTGTCCGGCTCAGATACGAGCAAATCCTCTTCTGGAAATTTTTCATAAAATTCATTACACAAGTTATATTCCATTTCCATGTACTCTTCATTGCCTCTTCTTATGCTTTCAGGAGAGACCTCCACGATATGGAAGTTGGTCTGTATGTCGTAGGCATACCTGATACTTATTCCCGGTATTTTCGAGGCAATCGATTGGATCGTCTCGATGACAAAATCCTGTACATTCTTATTCATGTCTTTCTTCTTTTTTTTCGTCAGGCAATCCAAACCTCGATTTGAATCACCAGCCCGCCCAGTATGGTAGCCAGCAGGTCGGCATACGACCAAGCCCCCGGCTTCCTCCACTCGTCGACAGCCTCCTTGATACAGCCCGCTATGGCAGAGAACAGCACACAATATTCCGCCGTCGCACCTATCACGATGGCGAAGAAAGAGGCGATGACACCTCCTGCGATAAAATGCAGCAGCTTGTCGTGGGGAATAGACAATAACAACCCTTTGATTCTTTCCAAAATTTTCTTCATATTATTCGTTATTTAATCGGTGATAAAAATCGAGCTTGATACGGTCATAGACAGAAAATACATTGGTTCTAGCCCTGTCATCGTTCACCGTATGGGCATATATCTCGTTCTCGACAACCTCTGCCACCCAGTCTATCCATTCAGGATTGGTATAACATGAAAGACGTTTACCCCGATAGGTAAAGTAGTCGAAACGGCTGTTCCTGTCCTCGTACTGGTTCGTGAGATTTCCGATAATTTTTTCATGCGTCCTATTCCTGTCGGATATATGGTTTTCCTTCCTAACTTGTTCGATAATTTCCAAAACCCGTCTGGCGGAAAGGTTGAAAAATTCACTCGTCATGTTCTTTATCCGAAGCTGCGTTTCCGGTCTAAGACCTTCCGATATGTCGGACAACATGTTATTCTGGTCGTTCGTCTTTTCAATAAGCTCTTTCAGGGATTCTCCGTAATCCTCCATACTCTTGGTGATAATCGATTTGAACCACTTGAAGCAGGCCACCATCATCATGGCCGACAATACCAAGAAGAATGCTGCGGTCATCACCAAGAACCCCTGTTCGCTTATCCCTCTGGCTACCTCCGTAGCCTCGTTTATCCCTCCCATATCAATGTTTCTGTTTTTCGATTAATAATCTGGCTTCCTCTTTGCAGGATTCCGCATAGGCGTTATAAGCCTCGAACTCCTCTGCTTTCGTACCTCTTTGCCGAAGTATCGCCAACTCCTCCGACAAGGTATATTTCCGACGTATTAACTCGTTTACCGTTTCTCCGTAGTCCATTGGTACGGGAGGTGTTTCCGTGCCGTCCTCCGTCGTTTCCGGTGCTTCCTCGTACTCATAGACTATCGCCCCGTTCCGGTAATACATCACGGGTATTTTTCCGGGTATCTCTTCGGGAGATGGGATAATACCGACATCTATCAACCCTTCTCTCTCATTGTCGGCGTATATGCCTATAATCTTCTCGTTTTTAATAGCTATATACATAATTATTCAATTAAATAGGATTGATTATTTCAATCTGACACCTTACGCCGGTTCTTGAAGTAGAAAGGTTGGCAGCAAGTAACATATCTGGATCGTTCGACATGAAAATATAGGCCTTGTTGGTAATAGGTCTATAAAACCCTTCGTTTGTCGTACTCAAAATATTCGTACTTACAATGGTATCTGGTGTTGTCATACTATTTCCGTAAAATTCGGTGGTGTATGGGAAATTTTGATACGAGTTCCTTACACTGATATTTTTGGCAGAGTAGGAGTTATCTCCTCCGTCCGTCAAATGAACTAAATGTCTATACGGATTTTTAATAAAGTTAATATATAGTGTTTTGAAATTTATGTTATGAATATATGTATTCTGAGATGTTGTAATTTCTGTGTTATTTGAGAAGGCCAGCTCTATCGAGTACAGATTATTATCTTCATCTACAATCTTGATATGGTTTTTGGCAGAAATCCAAACAAGGGCATACTTCACACTTCCATCTGGCAGGGTTATCCATCTATTTCCAAATACAGTATAGATGCCTACGGCGGGGTCTATGGAATCGACAATTTCTACCACCTTGTCTTCCATCGAACATCGGAGTATCTGTTTATTGACCCTATCAACCCCGTATATATAGTCCTTTGTAATTAAGACTTCTTTGTTCTTGAATGTAGAGTATACATACTGAACAGGAATAGGTATCAGCTCCTCTGAAATGAATGTGCCGTCTTCCTCGTTCAGTTTTACAAGCCAAATACCTGAGTTTCGGTCAGTGTATTTCGTACATATGATATATACGGTATCATCAATTACCCTCAATTGCTCGGCTGCGTTATGCCAAGACACTCCATAATCCTCCAATTTGACGTCCCAAAACACCTCGTAAGTGTCCAAAGAAAACTTCAAGCACCTGCCCATCGTAAGCAGGTAACAAGTTTTGTCGTTTTTTATCTCTTTGAATCCTATATACCTTAAATCTGTGGCTTCAAGAAAAGCATGGGAAATGTAAAAACCATTCTCTTTGTATGCGATACTCTCCGCCGCTTGGTTTGCTTTATCGGCTGCCTCATTAGCGAGAGTTGCCGAGTTGTTCGCTTCCGTTGCGGCATTCTCCGCATTTCCCGCCGCCGTGTTAGCGTTCGATGTGGCTGTGCGGGTATCCGTAATAAGCCCTTCGAGCGTAGTTTGCATTTGGGAGAAACTCGACTCTCTTAGAGCTTCCGCTTCGGCTCTCTCACTCTCCGCCGAGGCACGGCTGCTTTCAGCAGATTCCCGTTTCGCTTCTTCTGCCGTCAACTTGACACCGAGAGCCTTTATATCCGAGGTCGCTTTATTGGCATTTTCAGCCGCTTGATTGGCGACTGCCGCCGCCTCTGTCGCAGGGCGTTGAAGATCGGCGATTTGCTCCGGCGTAAAATCGTCGTAGGTAAAAGGGTCTCCTTTTTCACCGGGCAAGGCAACCATTTCCTCCACCACGGCGGCATCGGGCACTACCACCTGCTCATGAACAATTATGCAATCACTATCAGCCATATCACTTGATGATTATATTGGTTTTGTAAACATCGCCATAGTCCCATTTGCCGTCATCGAAATCGGCATCCTATATCCAGTAGTGCCTCTCGACCGTGAGCAAGCCATAGCGGAAAGTCCCGGAATTGAATATGCCGTACAGCACGCCGTCACGGAACACACAGTTTTTACGTGTCTTTCCGTCGTAGCTCACTTCGCAACAACAACCGGCCTCGTCCTTGTAGATGAACTTAAACTTCTTCGTCTCGGCATCGATTGGGCTCCCGTTCTTGTCCTCAAAGCCAATGGTAAACTTAATATCCTCCCACGAGTACTTCACTATGGGATCTTTTTCACTCATCGATCAATCTCCTATAATCTTAAATATGCTACGCTTGTATTTCCTCCTGCAAAGCCTGTTCTTTGGCTTTTTGGTAGCTTAGATGTTGCTCCGGTGTAATCTCCCTTACGGACGAAGCGTCGAAGTCTGCTGGCGTGTACATCGCTTTTACTCCCTCGTAAGTCTTTATATCGTCGCCTTCTTGGTAGGTAGTCAGGTAATTACCTTCCGTTGCCGGAGTGATTTTTTGATAACTTTTTTCTTCTATATTCATGGGTATTTGTTTTTTATGAGGTTTTGTTTGATTGTGTTCTTTTATCCATTACATCGAATCGGCGAAATTAACCGTCCAATTCTCATCTGTCAGTTTCGCTATGATACCTTCTGTTTCCAAATAAGTTTGTGCAGCCGTGTTAAATGTCAACGTAGCTGCCGGTAGTCCCAAAGTTTTTAATGGAGCTACACCGCTTTCTCCGGCAGCATTGGCAAATCCTCCGAATCGATTCAAAGTCTCTTCATCGATATTCGGGGAATCTGCCAGCGATAGAGCGGTGTGCAAGAATATCACATCGCCGATCGACGACAAAGCCGAGCACCTTTTAAACATATTGACCGCATTTCCCACATTCGAGAAATCGAAATATTCGACGCTTTGTAAAGCGCTACAATCTTCGAACATAGAGTTAATAGTGGAGAGATTAGGCAGATCGCATTTCGGGAATAAAATTAAGCTCGGATTCTTGGAAAAAGCCCAGTCCGCCCGATTTGCTTTCGGTGCAGAGATTGATTTTATATCTGACAAGATAGGATTATTCCAAAAAGAAATATATAGAGATTCAGCTATCGGAGCATTCAGTCTGACAGATTTTAAAGAGGCACAGTTAGATGTAAGAGTCTCTAAACGAGTACATGCCGGCAAATTCAATTCTAAATCCGTCAAGTCTGGACAACCGAGAAAACAACGGTAAATATTCGTTATTTTATCTTGTGGAATCGGAGGTACGGATTTTATAGGAGTTCCTTCGAACATATAGGAGGCGTCTGTCACATTAGAAAAATCGAATACTTCGGGTACTTCCTCGAACGTGGAATAAGCGAATTTAATCCCCTCCGCTGCCACGTCGATTTTGGTAACGGGTACGAGTGTGCCCGTCAACTTCTCTCCCCGTGCATACGCCGTCTTTCCAGCCATAATATCGGCAGCCGTGGCCGTAGCGTCGGCCGTCATCTCCGCAAGCGTGGGGCACGTAGGGCACTGCTTCGACGGTTGCCCGGCTTGGACTAATCCCAATCTTCCTAAACTCATGGCTTACCGCATTTTATTGATGTTAAGCTGCAAATCTTCATCTCCGACACTAATAGTCGTTCCAGCAGGGAAATAGAAACTGATAATCGTTCCGGTAGCCAAAACTAACCGGCTGTCTGTTCCGTCCGGGTAATCGATTTGTATGACTTTTCCGCTTTCAACGCTCAACATATACACACCGGCTTCGGGCAATTCTACCGAATCCCCGCTTCCTTCAATGTAATATTGCTTTCCAGGCTGCAAAACCCCGATAGGGTTTAGATTCAAATCTAAGGGTAGTTTGATATTTTCCATAATTTATACATATAAAAAGGGAAGTGCATGAAACGGTAATTCCTGCCGGAGCAGAAACTCCTCCTACAATTCCTGCCGGAGCAGAAAAAAATAGATAATGCACCTCCCGTTATTTAACAAACCTGTTTTTCCCATATAAAGTAGCATTATAGAACAATCCCAGTTTTTGAGTATAACCCATTCTTCCGCAGAAGGCCGTCATACAGCCTTTTATCCATTTTTCATAATTAGTCACCGATAAGTCTTTTATAGCTAAACACAATCCCAAAGTGAGACTGACAAAGTTAGCATGTCCTTCATCATGTGACATCTTCATCTTTCCTCCGGAACAAACCATTTCAGCACTCGTTCCGCTCGAATCGAAAAATTTTTGAGGAGGCACGACCTCCCAATCGTGTTTACTTTTTTGATTACGCATGTATATAAATCTACGCATAATGCTTTCCATCGAGTAAGGTATCCTGATCCATTCCCCATGATATTCTCCTACAATTAAATCCGAGAGTGCGACTGGTTTTATTCTAGATTGTGTCCAAAAAGGAAGCCCTTTCATTTCGTATCTATAATAACCGTTCAGAAATTCTCCTTTATTGGGATAACAATGAGACAAGTCATCTCCTGTTTTAAAGAAATCATAAACCGTAACCCATTTTCTGAGGCTGGTAGATTTACGTGCCATATTTTTACTCTTCCATCGGTTCAGGCACAAATAAATATTTTCTTTCTCTCGATTGATAAAATCCCAGCCTTGCGACATTCGAAACTCCACATAGCAATTTTTTATAATATTAGATTCACGGATACCGTATACTTCGCTCACATCGTCGTTAGGTAAACTCACGAATCTTAGTTCGACCTCCGGCAATAATTCCTCTCCATGAACAGGAAACTCACAGATTGTATCGCCCCATTCGATCCCATTCCAATCCATAGATATAAGACTAGGTTTTTCTACTGATACAGAAATCCCTCCAAAATTAGTGAAGGTATATTCTCCTGCTTGGGGGGCGATATAAAAATAAGTCTTACTTTCACCCGCTAGAACATCAGGAACAAATGTTTCCGGGTTGTCGATCATGTTCACAGCTCCGACAGCCCTGTTGGTATCTAGCCAGCGGTTCCCGTCGAACATCCAAACGCTCAATGTTTCCCCGTTGGTGAAAAACCAGTCCCTTTGCGCCATCGGATTATCCCGCATGGCATCTTCCAGCCTGTTATAAAAACCGATATATTTCCCGGCTCGATTGCATTTGAATATTCTACACATGTCGATTTATATAGATAATTGTTTCATTTCCGTTAGTATCAATTCTTCGGTAGCTTTTGCCATGTCATATTGTTGTAAACTCATCAGTACTTCTTTGGCTGTTATATATACCATGAGCATTTCCAGCCCTTGTGGAATATTTATTTCAGAGTTCGTTATTTCAGGTATGGGAACATATCTTTTTTCCGTACATTTGGGCATTCTTACATAAGAAGGGACAGAATACCATTCTAAAATGAGCCCTTTTTCACTATTAACCACTGCACATACGGGGAAATTTATACCTCCTCGTGTGACAGGATTCTTTTGTAGCAGATAACTTTCACTTTCCTCCGTTATGCTATTATTTACCCTACGTTTCCAAAGTTCCATTTTAAAAGAAAAAAGACGTAGGAAATCGGAGGGGAGTAGCACATATCCACTCCCGTCTCCATATATTTCTACATTTCCCGGTATATCTTTGTGAGGCAAATATCTCAGTGGAGAAGCCAGTAAGGTCTCTTTTGCGCAGGACTCCGCAAGGCTGTTTACTCTGTCATCTATTGGCATGTCGTTGTATGAAATTTCGACGGTCGACGGAGTGACTTCATCGATAACGACCTTGACCAGATAAGATAATCGGGATATTTGCATGGGGTTATTTTAGATTAGGGAATGAAATGTTCAATTCTTCGGCTGCCGAGTTGATTTCTTCCGGCGTTTTAGCGATAATTCCCTCACCTTTCAGATATTCGACAGCTTCTTGAAACGATTTTACAGACTCTATTTTTACCCTTCTGTCTTCCTTCTCTTTTACAGGTTCTTCCTCGACAGCATCTAAAAATATAATGTTGTTGAACTCCTTAGAAGACTCTATCGCTTTCTGCACATTTTTGTCTTTGGTCGAGAAAAATCCGCCTGTGAATTTATTCCCTCTGAACTCAATGCGTACCGATTTACCTTTCACGGTTATCGGCATGCTCAGGTAAGTCTGGGTTTTATATACTTTCAACATAACTTCTATGATTTATGGGGAGTATCTTTCATCGATACTCCCCTTGTTTGTTTTTTATTCAGCTTTCGGAGTGATACGAACGTGAGCTCCCGGATTCTTCAATACAATGCCAGAAATTTCTTGGATAAATTCACCTTCCGTCTCACGTATACCCGCAGTTTTGAAATCCCTGCGTTCTTTCGACAACGACTTGAATTCAAATTTGGTCAAATAGTTATCGTCCACCACAAGGGCACATTTGCTCATGCCTGCCAGATCGAATGATTCTGTATAGACCACATACAAATCTCCAAATTTCGAGTGAATGGAATCGAACGTGAGCCCAAGTTCGGCTTTGTATTGATCCCCCTGCATGACTTTCTGAATATCAAGGTTCGTCACTTGTTCGATAAAATCACTTCCTGCGAAAACCAGTTTTTTCTTACTGCTTGCATTTCCCGTTAAAGCCGTTTTACAGAGAGCTATCAAATCTTTCGCGGTCATTCCTGCTGATGCGTCATAAGTCCAGTCTTTACCTGCTTGCCACCAAATACCCTCAGTAAACCACACGTCCTCTTTCTTGGTCGTATCACGTAATTTGTTCTTTTTGCCGAACAAGAAATTCATTTCCATACCTCGCTTCATTTCCCAAATGGCATCGCGTTCCATGTCTGTGAACGTGAAATCGACTTCTTTTTCCGTCCATTCCTGATATACATCGGTAACTTCGACTTGCGTACAGAACTTTTGGGCATAATTCTGTTCTTTGGTAGGCAAGGTCTCGAATTGTGCAGTTTGTGCATCTTTCTCCGCTCCGGCTCGTCCCATGCGCAGGAGTTCAGTTCCGGCTTCGATGGTGGGTACTATACCCAGTGTGCTACCGCTCTTTTTACCATTCACCGCCAAGACATTCAGTTTACCGTCGGCATCTTTACTCATTACATAGAGAACCAACTCGTCTTTTTCAGTAGTTCCTCCCTCGTCATAACCTTTTACACCGATAACCTTTATCGTGTCCGAAACTTCGAAATAATCGTTGTTCGCCGTGTCGAGCTTCGCACCGGCCGACGCCGTTTCTGTATATTTCGCTTTCAAGGTTGTCAAAGCCGGTTTGGTGTCCAACGAATAAAACTCATATTCACGGGAACCTACCGAAATCACCCGACCGCTACGGCTTACCGTGTCTACCGGTGTAGACGAAGGCATAATTCGGCAAACCTCTTTGTCTATATGCGCTTTCAACAAATCCGGCGACACCTCTTTGGTCAAGTCTGCCGATACCGGCTCGTCTGTAACATTCACACCACCTCCTGCCAGAGGAACCGTTGCGGCCAGTCCGATGACCGTTTCACCTGATGTGAACAACCCGAAGGAGCACAACAATAAAAACAACAACACAATACCGCCGGCGACAGCGATATATTTCCAATTCACTTCTTTACCTAAAATTTTCATCTTTTTTACCTATTTTGTTAAACAATTTCTCCTCTTTCAAAAATCCCCCTTCGTTTACTCCTCGGGACAGTCACATTCGCCGTTATCCTATCTGACGATTCCCTGTTCAGATTGGGTGTCCCGTCGTTCTTTACGCTCCTTTTTTGGAGTTCGATATTGGCATTTCTCCCCTTTACTTCCGCCACAGTGGCCGCTTCGGTCACGTCTTCATCATGTTTGTATGCCCTCCAAAGAGCATCGAGGGTAGGGCGGTCGAAATTGAAAGTGAAAATGCTGTCAGCCAGAGACGATACAAAATCCTCAAAGGCCGTCCGTTCTGCGTCGTCGGCCGATTTTTCTTCGAAAAACGAGCCGATGGTCTCTGCATTACGGGCTGCGTTTTCCTCTTGTTTTGCTCTGATTTCGTTAAATGATTTCTCAGAATCCCGGCGAGCCGAAAGTCCTTCATTAAATTTTTTCATGGATTCTTCGTCACCCGAGACAGCTCCGAGAATATCTCCATAACTTTTTGCAAGGGCAGGTAATACTTCACTCCCTGCAATTAATTCACTTAGAAATAATCCCGCTTCCGGTTCACGAGCCAAAGCTTCTGTGAGAGATTTATTACCCTCGTCAAGTTTTCTGATTCTATCCTCTCGGGTATTATAAAAATCCTCTAATCCCGAGTAGAAAGCATCATCGTCATTTTCATAGTCTACATCTTTATCCGGGTAAGTCGTACGTAGTCGTTCTACCCATACCGATCGGCCGCTTTTAGGAGATTCGGCTTTTACGGTTTCATCTACTGTTCCAGATGGAGTTTCAACTTGTGCTGTAATTTCTTCTTTATCTTTTTCCATACGATTTTTTGTGATGGGTTCAAAAAAAAAACTCAACACAAAAATCTCATTTTCATAGTTTTAGGACGGTACGTCATTGCAAAATCGGTCAGTGCGATTTTTAGGGCAGTACGTCATTGCAAAATCGATTTTTTAGCTTATATTTGCATCAAACCGATACCCAACATACGCAAATCAAATTGCGTATGCCTACATTAGATTATCAAGAAAGCAGAGACCGAGAGTTCTGTGACACGTTCTACTACACCCTCAATTTGTGTGGTGGGATAATGTGTGATTACATTTATCAAGCGGCGATTCAATCCCCTTCCAAGCGGTTTTATATCGGTAATGAAAAAGCCATAACCAATCTTCTGAACATAAAAAAAGGGAAACGAATAACATCTTGTCCCATAAAGCAAAAGATGTACATCGACCTATACAAAAAAGCCTGTGAAATTCAAGCCGGTGATGATCGCATATCGTTTTCAGAAGCAGTCAGAAGGGCGATTCGTTCTCCGGCTCCACAATTTTATATTTCTGTTCGTACGGCGAGGCATATCATAGCCATGAGAAGAAAAGATGCTTTTTTCAATCAAAAAAGGAAGGAGGCATCGAATGAATTACTCTGAAATAATAGCAGAGAACAAAAAAAGGAGAATGTCTTTTACGGAACCGTATGATCCGGTAACGGGAGAGGGGTCAGATGTAATACCCCGAAAAGAAATAAAAATCGAAGAGTTCGGGACTCTACATATACCCGCCGATATGTATGAGGAAAATGGCTGGGTACAGATACTTTCCCAAGAAAAATCCTATAAAAATCTTCTTGAAAACGGGCTTCATCAACAAGCCACACCCCAGCTTATTCGAGAAATAGACCGTCAATTTTTTTTGCTGCGGATTAAATACGATTTTGAGTTTTGGGCGATAGCCACAGTTAAGATAAAAGATAAGATAACATCGGTCGATATACCCTTTCTTTTGAACAGACCGCAAAGAAAACTTCTTAAACTATTCGAACAGCAACGTCGTGAGGGGAAACCAATCCGGGTGATTCTACTCAAAGCCCGACAATGGGGAGGTTCAACGCTCACACAAATCTATATGGCGTGGATTCAGCTTGTACACAAACATCAGTGGAATAGCGTCATAGCAGCGCATGTAAAAGACTCATCTTCCAATATTCGAGCAATGTATAGCAAACTGCTCGACAATTATCCTTCTTGGATATTGAATAGTCCGCTTAAATTGAGACCGTTTGCTAGAACTCAGAATATATCTTATATCCAACAAGTAAATGCCCGTGTAACAATAGGTTCGGCAGAAAAACCCGATTCTGTTCGAGGAGCAGATATAGCTATGGTTCATTTCTCCGAGGTTGCTTTGTATCCCGATACCAAAGAAAAACGAACAGGAGATTTGATAGCTTCCATTAGCTCATCTATACCCCTAGTTCCTTATTCCGTCATTGTCATGGAATCTACGGCACAAGGAGTTGGGGATTATTTTCATACCGAATATGAGAATGCAAAAAAAGGAGAGTCGGATAAAACCCCTATATTTATTCCTTGGTATGATATAGAAATGTATCAGACACCTGTCGACGATTACAAGCGGCTTATATCCTCTTTTACCGATTACGAATGGTATTTGTGGGAAAGTGGAGCCACTCTTGAAGCCATAGAATGGTATAGAAACAAAAGAAAAACATTTCAAGATGCTCAACACATGATGAGCGAATTCCCTTCCGACGATGTAGAAGCATTTGCAAACACAGGAGAGCGAGTTTTCGATCGTTATGCTATCCACCGTATGAGAGAAAATGCGAAGCCTCCTTGTTGGCGGGGTGAATTACAGTCCGATACACATTCTATAACCGGGAAAGATTCATTAAGAGAACTGTCTTTCAAAGAAGATACAACCGGCTCGCTTAAAGTATGGGAAAAACCCGATACCGAGCTCGATATATCCAATCGTTATATTGTTTCCGTAGATATTGGAGGACGATCCCATTCTGCCGACTGGTCTGTGATAAGTGTGATAGACCGCTATTGGACTATGTATGGAGGAAAACCCGAGATTGTCGCTTCTTGGAGAGGACATATCGATCACGATATATTGGCGTGGAAGGCTACCCAGATAGCCTTGTGGTATAATACCGCTTTACTGGTTTTTGAAAGCAATACATTAGAAACGGAGGCTTCCGACCAAGGAGACGCAGAATATATACTTGACCTTGTCGCAGCCTCCTATGAAAACCTGTATGCCCGGCAATCTCCTCCTTCGCAGATTAAAGAAGGAGCACCTGCCCGTTGGGGATTTCATACCAACAGAACCACCAAATCGATGGTTATCAATAATCAGATACAAATAATCCGTGATAATGGCTATATCGAGCGGGAAGAAGAAGTTCTTGATGAGCATGATACTTATGAAAAAAAGAAAAATGGAGCTTATGGTGCGATAGAAGGAAAACATGACGACTTGCTCATGTCCCGGGCGATAGGACTATACATCTCGGGTAGTATGGACCCTCCAAAGGTTGTAAATAAAGCAGTTATACGTCACAAAAAGCCCATTTCGGAGGCTTCGTTTTAAGTGTTATATCCAAACAAATGGCAAAGACGTATGCCCTTGATTTCAGAGAAAAGCGATTTTTGCAATAAAAAAATAAAGTTCTATGGCAATTCTGGAAACATTAGGTCTCATCGGATCTCTCGGCGGGATACTCGCAGGAGGATTAGGCTCCGCTTCCGCAAACAGGAAAGCGCAAAAACAGTTGGACAAGCAATTACAGGAAAACGAAAACATGTTCAAGAAAGATTATTATCAAGACATCTTGAACCGCTCCGACGTACAGAATCTATTGAGCACATACCGCAAAAATTTATCCGATGCTGTTCGTGCACAACGAAATTCGGCGGTAGTAACGGGAGCCACACCCGAAGCTGAGGCCGCCGTAAAAAAAGTAAATGCCCGTGCGCTTTCCGATACCGTCGGCAATATCGCCGCTATGGGACAACAAGTCAAGGACAATGCAAAGACAAACTATTTGAATCAGAAAAACTACCTCTTGGGACAGAAAGCCGGACAATATGCCCAAAACGCAGCCAGTTGGACTCAAATAGCCTCCAATTCGGGAAATCTTCTCGGGTCGTTGTTTACTACACCCTATTATAAGAAAACGGGAAATGCAACCACTCCCGCTATTTAATGGATAAGATATGGCAATATTAGACGATTTATTAAACAGATGGAAGGAAAAAACGCCAGAGGAGAAGATTGATCTGACACAACCTGCTCCACCCGTCGTTTCTCCTGTTAGTAAAATTATAAATTCCAATTGGCAAAATACTGCCTCCGGTGGAAAGAGAACAGACGGTACGCCGTTGGTCGACGGTAAAAATCTGCAACAATCATGGGAAAATACAGTAGCCGCCAATCGTTTTAACAAGCCCTCTTTTGAGGAATATTACAAAACTGTTCCTCCTGAGAAATCGGATACTACAAATTATAATCTTAGAAGAGCTTATGAACTTGCCCCATATGAGGATATGGTAAGATTTGCATTATACCCTAATGCTCATTTAAATAGTGTATATATGAATCCTAATACTGGAATATATGAGTTTGTTAAATCTAAAAATCACCCAACTTTGAATAAAGAGTTGGAATGGTATTATTCTGATTCTCCTGATGCCATAAAATTTAGAAATGAATATAGGCTTGATACGAATGGAGATTATTACAGATATGTACCAATAGATTCTACTAAACCTATACATAATCGTCCTAGAACCACCGTTCCCTATATAGACACCACTACCGGGTACGGTGTAAGTGCCGATGGTACTTCTGAGAAACCAGTGTTCCATGTTACCCCGGAACAGGCAGCCCAGATGAGAGAAGCCGCAGAAGCCGGCGAATCTTTTGTTTCTATTTATAACCGCATACTCAAACGACCCGAAGAAATTGATCCTCGAATCGTGGAGAATCGGAGGAAATTGGCCGTACTTGGTGATGTAGGAGCCACATTAGCCGAGATAATAGGAGTAGCCGCAGGTGGAAATGCCGCCGCCCGAAAACCGTCCACGGCTGTCAATAATGCTTTCCTCCAAAATCTGCTCGACCGCAGAGACCAAATGCAGATGTTGTACGATCAAGGCCTGTTAAAAGCGGCATTCCAAGACAAGGTCGGTCGTGATGCCGCACAAGCCGCAGAAGCACAAAGAGAGTATGAGGGAGCTTTGGCCGAGTGGGAACGGGCAAATGAATTAAATGACCTATTAATGAAATTTGGATTTGAAGCCGGAGAGAGCGAAAAGGAGCGATCAAATAAAAAATCAATAAATGATGCGAATAATGCTACGAAGATACAGATAGCAGCCGACAATAACAAAACGAAATACGGTATAGCATCTATGAAGAATAAAGACAGCGATCTATATAAAAAAGGTTCTGATATTCCTTTGTCTGGTGGAAAACGAATTAAAATCTCCGAGAGTGAATTACCGTTTTCTGCTGGAAGCCTTTTTCAAGCAGCTCGACAAGCTGTTATTGACGCAGGATTAGGTGATGAGAAAATGAAAAATGAATATGGTAAAAATACCACAGTTTCGGAACAGTTGTTAAGAATTGACGATATGTTAAGGAACAATCCGAATAGTGCAAAAACTGCGATTCAAGAAATAGGTTCTCTTATGAGGAAATATCCTCAGATTGAACAAAAAGTTTTGGAAGCCGCAGAAAATATAGGATTATATATAGAAGGTATAGAGCAGCTCAATGCGCAAGATGATGACTTTTCGCAAAACATAATTGATTAACAGAATATTATGCCAATATACAGAGCAAACGGGAATAGGTACAATATTCCTGATGATAAAATACAAGATTTTGAAAGACGCTATCCTGAGTCAAAAGTAGAAATGTACGATGGTGAGGGTAAAAAGTATGCAATTCCTTTATCAAAGCGGAATAAGTTCCAACAGCGATATGAAAAATGGTCGTATGTGACGGAAGAAACAAAAAAGGAATCACCTAATACATTTGTTTCAAATCAAAATCCCCAAAACACAATTATATCCGAAGATGAATTGGAAAACAGCATTGCCGATTACGAAGAGTCTTTGGGTCATGGAAAATATGGGGCGGCAAATACGCCCTTGTTCCAAAAAGTACGACAGGCCGCTACTTCCGCCGAGCAAATAGCAGATGGAATAATCGATAAAAATTGGATAAGTAAATCACCCTCTCCATCTGTGTCGCAAGGCAATATAGGGGGAGTACCCGAAGGGAGAGGAGTGTCAAATAGTTCCTCCAACCGCACCCCCGTTTCCGACGCATATAAATCTCAATTTGATAAAACCATTGAAGATAGGTTTGCCGACGCCAGAACACGTTTGGAGAAAGACGTAGTTTTTCAATTTGAGAACATGCTTGATAAGTTGGAGGAGGATATAGACCAAGGAATTAAATCGACATCAGTAAAAACACCTAGTTTGAGGGAAAGTCTTGTAAGCGGATTAGATGCTGCTATAAATGATAATGCCCTACACGAATTAGGGAGGATAAAAAAGAGTTCTGGGTTATCCGAAGAACAGCTGCTTACACGCAAATACATATCCGAGGCTCGTGATGTCATAGAGATGTACAAGCGCAAGGACGGTAACTGGCTCGCCAATTTTGCCGATGCGTTTGCCCGTTCATTTGACTCCGGTATTTTAACGCTGGGAGCCACAGATGCAATCGATATGGGTCGGGTGCTTGCTATCGCCAATAAAATAGGCGACAAGGGTGAAGGCTTCGAAAAACTCACCCGGGAAGAGCAGCAACTTATGGCCGCTTTCTCCCTGTTAGACCAGATACAAGGAAGCCTGCAACTCGACTCTTGGCAAAATATCGGGCAGGGAACCATGCAATCTCTTCCATTCTTGGTACAATTCGCTTTGACGGGAGGTGTAGGAGCAGCCGCATCTGCTGCGACCAAAGCGGCTGCGAAGACAGCAGTTAAGAAAATAATCGGTAAGTCGGCCTCCAAAGCGGTATCTCGCATAGCTGCTAATGCAGGTAAAAATGCAGCCGGAAGAGTAGCCGTCAAAGCAGCAAGTAAATTAGGGAACGCCGCCATTGACGGCCTTGTGGGAGGTACGGTAATGGCAATTACATCGGGCGTAGCTCACACGGTAGAGGACGTTATGAATCGCATGGTAGGCAATCACGATATACGGTTAGATTCAATCAATGACCCCGGCGGAGAGTTAAAGACAATCTATACCCATCATGGAGTAGAAGACCGGGAAAGCCTAGGATTAGCATTCTTGAAAGGATTCGCCGCTAACCTTATAGAGAACGGAACCGAGTACATGGGAAATTACATGGGGCTCAATCTGGGTAAACTGCTCTCCCGTTTCAAGGGGGGGCGACAGCTCCTCACAAAACCATTGATAGGAAAAACCACCCGTTTCGCCCGGCAAGTCGGTAAGCTCACCGGATTTAACGGATTCATACCGGAGGTAGCCGAGGAAGAACTGGGCATGCTCCTTAATGCCGCTACCGTCGGCGACGTCGAATGGAAGGACATCAAAGACCCGGAACAGCAATTCCAAACGGTAATGGCTGTCGGTATCATGTCGCTTGGATTTCAAGTCGCCAATTCCATTGGAGTTGGTTTGACATACAATAAATACCGCAAAGCCAAAAAACGCTATGAAAGTAAAGACCTCGGCGAAGGACTCTCCGTCGATGATATAATACACGGGCTCGACAATGTACCCTTAGACCGTCGAGCAGATTATGTCATGGCGATGGTCAATACACACGATTTAGGGAAAGGAGATGCAAAAGATTTACAAGATTTTGTAATGGCTCGTACCGGATATGAATTTATACTCGGCAAGATCGAATCCGATGCCGAAGAAGCCGGGGACAAAGCTGCCGAGGCAGAAATGAGACTCATCAATAAAGAGATGGGAGGAAAAGTAACCGTAACCTTGTCAGACGGCCGTGAAGCCATACTTACGGTAGGAAACGTATCACTGGAACCCAATGCAGCCGGAGAATATACCTCTACAACGCAATCTGGCTCTCTTATAGCCGTTCCGGTAGGAATAGGTAATACTCCCATTATGGTATCGCCCAAAGACATAAGAAGCGTATCCATTATGTCGACAGAAGATGCCGTAGGACAAGCACGTGCAATGGCCGAGGACATCACAAAAACAAATATGGCAAGCCATATAGAGAACGAAGCTGATGAAGTAGAATCCGATGAACAAAGCCGAACACCCTCCTCTACTATGAGCGGTGGAGAGATAGGGGAGTTGTCACCCCGTGACGAAGGGGTTGAGAAACAACCTTTATACCGTAAGTCCGAATTAGAGATAGGAGATGTAGTAACCTTCAAAGATTATTCCGACCCGGATAACCCCGGTGTGGAAAGAACATTGAAAATCATCAGTATCGATGATTCGGGAGTAGATGTGGAAGATGTAGTAGATGGTGTCCCTTTACCTCTTTCTATCAAACCCGAGCAAATTACCCATGTAAAGGGAAAAGAAAAAAGACAAACCACTGGCGGCGATGAAATCCGTTTGTGGGACTATATAACATATCTCGACGAGGAGACCGGAAAGCAAAAGCAAGGCAGGGTCATCGAAATATCGCCCGAAGGAGAAATTAGTGTCCAAGTACGGGACGAAGAGTTAAATTATCCGTACACCAAATATGTCTCGCCCGAGAATATAATAGGAAAATACAAGCCACAGGAACAGACTGGCAATACCGCAGAGCAGCGCACACCCTCCTCCCCTGTGTCCCCGCAAGGGAATATAGGGGAGGTGGCGCAGCCAGAGGTGTTAAACCCGGAGCAGCAAACTGCACCGCAATCAGAAACCGATACTTCTGAATATACCCGTTTTGTGGAAGATGGCACAGTATTACGCATAGCAAATAAGATAGCCAATGGAGAACAACTTACCAGAGAGGAAGAAGCTATGCGACAAGAGGTCTCGCAAAGAGTGGAAGATAAACTCCGGGAAATACAGCAGAATGTAGAAGAGAAAGAAGAAACAGACCGCTGGGCAAAATATCGCAAGTCCAACGGAGAGGTCGACGAAAAGAAAATGCCTTTGCGAGAGCAGTTCGAATATGGAGAAGAAATCGCAGGAGTAAAAGCCATGATAGAAGTGGCGAAGGCTGGGACAAAGAAAACACAATCCGAAATAGCCCGTCTTGAAAAAGAGATAGAGAGAGAAATTTCTCCTGTAAAGAGAGTAAATAAGGAAAAACAGCTCAAATCTTTGAATGAACGTTTGGGTACATACCAGCAATATCTTGAAGATAATAATTCCGATCTTCAAAGTTTGAAAGCTACACCGGCGAATATAGTAGATAGGATAGCCGCACTGGGAGATATAAAATCGCTTAGAGATTATATTTTACGATTGGTAGCTACTGGAAATATAAAATTTAAGTGGGGAGATACGGATTCATCGAAAGGTCTTGCTTCGCATTTAGGTATCAATGATTCTCCCGGAGAGAGACGAAAGAGAATCTCTTTATTGTCAAATAGCGGATATACGCCAGAACAATTAGCACATAATATATGGGAACAGCAAGACGTCCAAAATTCAGATTTACCATTCAAAGGGTATGAGACCGATGAAATCCTCGATGAAATCCTCGATGAAATTCTCGATGTAATGTCTTCTGTTTATTCTCCGTCCCAAGCTCTTGAATTGGCAGAACAAATAGCCAATGAAGATTTGAGAAAGCAAGAGATGGCCTCACAGGATTACGAATCTCATGAACTTGAACAATCAAGTATAGAACAAATAGAATTAGAACCCTTACCTGATGATTTGGCTCCAAGAAACAACATTGCATTTCGACGTAATGAATCAGGCGAAACCCCATCTGGGCAAACTCAAATAAATGAAAGAGAAAGTAATTCGGATAAAGAAAATTCATTATCTTCGCAAGAGGAAAAACAAATCGACAGCCAAGATGAAATACTTCAATCAATTCCACAAAGAGAGCGAGGAACGGAAGCTCAAAAAGATAGAGGAATGGAAGAAGCGGAAAGAGCCATTCGACGCAGTCAAAGCAGCGGAACGAATGAGACACAATTTGGCGGAAGCCAATCGGCTTTATCCCGACAAGAAATAGAAGCCAGAGCAGCTGAGGAATACGACCCTGTTGGTGAAGGTCCATTTGGAGAAATATATATACAGTTCAAGGGAAAACCGAGAGAGGCCATTGATTTTCTAATGAAAAAGAAAAGTGGTGAGGCAATAGGCGCTTTATACCACAAAGACGTAGGGGACATTGATTTAGTATGGGGGAAAGAGGGAACAGGACATAGTGACGGTTTCGGTCTGGCAAAACTGGTAAAATATCACCCCGAAGTATTAGACAACCTGCAAGATATATTAAATGATATGCAGGTTACCACAAGGAACTCCAACCGTATAAATTTAGAAAGCACCACTCATAAAGCTACCATTCGTTTGGAATGGGACGGTAATAAAAAGAATTGGTTATTGACGGCATTTGAAAAAGAAAATCCGGCAAGTACCAAGACGACAGACACTGATACAACTTCGTTGAGAGGTGGCACAGCTCTCTCCCAAACCGGCTTTTCCGCAGGTAAAGATAATACAGGTGCTTCAAATAAGCAAGAAAAACCTCGCTTATCCACGCAAAAAACGCTACAAGAGAGAAGGCAAGAGATACAGGAATATATCGAGCGGGAAGCCGGGAAACTCAATATCCCGGTGCGGATTGTGGGAGATGTCTCTCAAATATCTCCTTCCGAGAAAAATTACACGAAGAAATTGACGAGTCAAGGCTGGTACGACCAAACCACAGGAGAAATCGTTATCGTTACTCCCAACCACGGCTCCATTCGTGACGCACAACGCACGCTGTTGCACGAGACAGTAGCCCACTACGGACTGCCCGCCATGCTCGGTCGTGAAAACTTCGACAAGCTGTGCGACCAAGTATGGGATTCCATGACCGATAGGGAAAGAGCGGTGTTTGGCGCATATATAGATGAGAAAATAGACGATAAGTCCTACAATTCGCTCACCGAGGAGGAAAAGGAACGATATGCGGCCAACGACTTCTCCGGCAAGAGAGCCGCCGCCGATGAGTATCTGGCACATTTCGCCGAGGAAGGAATCACCAACCCCTCGCTGTGGAGCAAGATAAAACGGTTCATCAAGGAAGCCTTCCGCAAGATAGGCATCGACCTCAGCCTCACCGACTCCGACATCGCCTATTTGTTGTGGAAATCAAAGAACCGTATCACCGACAGGGACTCCACAACCGATATTATCCGTAAATCAGCCGCAGACACCCGTATAAAGGAAAACATAGGAAGTACTCGCTTCCGTATAAACACACCAGTAGAGCAACGAGGTGACCTCGTCGCTATACACAATATATCGGAAGATAAACTGAAAGAAGCCATTGGGCTCGGAGGATTCCCCATGCCAAGTATCGCCATTACCAAACCGGAAGTCGGGCATTCCACATTCGGGGACATCTCGCTTGTATTTGGCAAAGAGACCATAAACCCAACCGATCGACGGAACAAAGTATATGGCGAGGACGCATGGACACCCACGTTCCCTACTGTGGGTTATAAGCTGAACGAAGATAAAACGAGCGATATTTATCGCAGGGCCAACAAAACCGGAAATTTGCCGTTGTTCAATCCGTCCTATTTCCATTCCGACAATTACGAAAGCTATATAAATGGGATTGGCTCGGATAGCCTTGTAAATCATTTTAAGGACAGCTATGGAGCGAAACAATTGTATCTTGCGGAGACCGGGAATGCTGTTGAGAAATTTGAGGAGCATGAAGTAGAGAAGTATTCGACGGAAAGAATCGGATTTCTTGAACAGATGCTGAAAGAAATCGGTATTGAAAGGCTAAAAAAAGAGCGTTATGCAGTGCTTGAAAACGAGATAAAGCAAATATTCGGTAAGTATTATAACGTTGACCTTGACAAACTGCAACCGTTCAGAGCGAAAATTCGTATAGATAATGCCATAAAACAAGCTGTTGATTATGCCGAAAACGGGAACAATAAAACGGAGTCTGACGTTGAGGCGACAAAGAAAAAGATAGACGAAAGAATAGACCAAAAGAAATTTGAAGAATGGCTAAGGAACTTGTTTGACGGTGTTGTCGAGAAAAAAGGAATTCGTAACGAGACCGACCTTTTCACGCCTATGGGGAACCGTAGGAAGTGGGAATCGCTTTATGACGAGATAACCCTCGATAATGTAGTCAAAGCCATGAAAAAACAATCGGCAAAGGGAGGACAAGGTCTATTCGGTGGAAGTATCTTTGGGGCAGCTCAGAGTGAGTTCAAGAATATTGGCGAAATAAGAGAGGCTGCGAGAGAGCGTATACGGGAATTGAGTAACGAAGAAATCGAGGGGAGACGTAACGAAATAACCGACAGGCTATCTCAGATAGATATTCCGATGAGAGATAAAGGAATTGGGGATGCATTCGATATGATAGAAAATATAACTGATTCCGTAAGACATTCCCACACAGCCAAAGGAATATACAATTATCTACATGACATATATCCGGCTATGACAATGGATATAGCCAATGAGATAGCCGATATTGTAAAAGATATACAGCAGATGAGTGCCAGATACTTCGAGGCGAAACCCTATCGTGCCGTAGGATTCGATGAAATAAAGTTCGCTGTTGTGCCTGATAATACGGATTCCGGTCTGTTGAATCAACTACAAAACATGAAAATCCCTGTCGAAATCTATGAAAAAGGCAATAACGAACAGAGGAAACAGATCCTTAATGAAGCTGCCGACAAATATGATACTCGCTTCCGTACCATCGTTGTCAATCCCCGATACGGCTCTAAAATCGAGACAGTCCGTACAAACCACACCTCGGTATATAAAGCGGTCGATAAATACCTTCGTGAAAATTTCGATGAAAAAGACTACACAACACATACGGCAAAAACAGGAAGTCGTTACCTAGAATTGAACATAGGAAACGACACGCTCAAAGTACGGTTCGCCAACCACACTCCACGAATGGAGGCTTCCGACAATATGTATACCATCGGAAACGGAAAAGAAATCACCTTCTTCCCCGGTGGTGATATAGGGGTAGAAATAGATATAAGTTTGAGCGGCGATCGATCCAAAGAGATAATCGACCTAATCAAAGGTATGAAGGAATATTCATCGAGTGAAGTGAAAAAAGAGGTTTCCAGTCTTATAGATGGGGCAAAGACCGATCCTTTCCCAGATGTCGCCTCTCCACAACTAATAGAGGAATTAAGCCATTGTATAGGTACGGAAATGGCCGGCACTCTCGATACTCAAATAGCCGAATACTATAAATATCGTGTAAATGAAAACGTTTATAAACAAGAATCAAAGTCTCGTGATTCTAAATTAAAACAAAACAAATATGTTTTAGAACAATATAAGACCATCTTCCGTGATTTTGTACAGGAAAGCCCCAAGCTGATAAAAGCCGTCGGTGGAGGATATTGGTACAACGGAGCCACCGGCTCGATACGGATAGTACCACCTTTCCCGATAGATTATGGAATGCTTTCCGATAAGCTCATGTCCTCCCATTTCATACCCATTCTCGGTATAAATAAAAAAGAAGGCAAGCGGCAAATCGTTCAAGAATATGTCGATGAATGGTCTGGGCGTTTGACAGATTCCGGTATATTCCTGTCAGAAGAATACGTATCCGAAGGAGCCAAAATCACCGAAGCTCAACAGGAAATAGACAATATTCGGGAACAATACAATTTCTGGGTAAAAGCGAAATTAAATACAGGGACTAGTGACGATATACGCTACCGTACAGCCGAGGAGATGGAAGAAGTGAACCAACGGTTTAACGAGGAATTGAAACGTTATGAATCGGGTGAAATGGAGATAAACGACATCTTCCATTTAGGCAACCCGCAAGGAGCGATGCGTTTTTTCCTTCCCAATCTGCCTATCGTCATGAGACAACGTGTCATAAACAAGGCGAGCAATACAAAGCATAATGTAGATGTTGAATCGTTGCTGAATCTTCCTCAGAAAATTACAGAACCGATATTTGTGTTCAAGCGAGACAACAATACGTTGGGAATATTTACGGAAATAAAAGACCGTGACAATAAAAACGTATGTGTTGCAATAGAAGTGGGAAGAGGAATACAACACAAAGGAAATTCCATTGAAGTGAACGATGTAAGGTCGGTACATGGTCGGGAAGCCGAAAACATTATTGCTCCGATAGCTCATAACAATACGCTGATATATGCCGACAAAGAAAAAGGTCTTGATTGGCTCTCCTCAGCGTCATCTAATTATCAGCAGGAAATAGACAAACAAGACCTTTTATATGCCACAAATATAGTAGAAAACTTTGAGAATCCCAAACTTACCGGGGAAAATTCCGATGGAACGATGAATACTCGATTCCGTAGGGAAGCACCCGATGTTTCGAGCTATATCAAAATATCTATGGACAGGAAAGGAGTCGTCAATTTATCCGCATTCCCGGCTGAGCAAGCCGATAGAATAAGAAAATTGGCAGAAATACCATACGGCGCAAAAATATCGGGCGACATAGCCAGCTTCCCCGATTATCAATCAGCGGAAGATTGCTTGATATATATATTCAACAATAACGATATAATCTCCGATGATATATCCAATGCAAAGGCAAACAATTCTATCCTTTCCGATATAACTGGAATATTAGACCGCAAAATAAAATGGGGAGGAGCAAGACGGGTTTGGGTCGACGAGTACCAACCATTAAAGGCATTGCAAAATCTTATCGAGAAAAAGACAGGAATATCTATAAACAATCGAGAAGACGCATGGGATTATACTGGGCAAATGGAAGCAGTGTCGGCATCGAGGCTGGAAGAGTTCAAAAGGAATTACTACATTCCTCTGCTAGAAGCTTATTCACAAGCAGCCAATACAGATGGAATTGGGGAAGAAATACTATTGGATTATATCCGTATAAAAAGCGGTATTGAACGGAATGCGAGAATGCGACGTGAAGCCCTTGAACGATGGGACAAAGAGAACGAGGGTAAAAACATGGAACCAAATTCCCGAGAAAATTATATAGCCTATCTTTCAACACAAGACTATTCAGGCTATTACGAGCACTTCAAGGAGGTATATGCCGGAAAATATAATGCCCCGCAGGATTTTGTGGACTATATCGAAAGTGTCATGGGGAATAAAAAAACATTAGATCTATGGCAAAAGATAAACAATGCCACACATAGGATTCTTGATATATCAGTCCATTCCGGCTTGTTGTCCAAAGAATCCGCCGATGAATATAAATCCAGAGACAAGTTCTATGTCCCGCTAAGAGGATTTGAGGGAGAAACCATGGACGAGGCATATAACTCAAATGTTCGCCCGTCGTCCCGCTCAGTGGCCGCAAAAAAAGCGGAAGGGCGTACCAGTATGGCCGATAACCCTATTGCCTATATATTTAATATAGCAGCCACAGAGATAGACCGCTCCGGGAAAAACATCATGAAAAGGAAGTTACTTGAATTGTTGAGCAGGGGGATCGTGAAGAATCATTTTTGTGACTATTATTGGGTCAAGTATAAAGACGGACATACAGAGAAATTATTCAAGAAACCGAGAGAAAACAAGAAAATCGAAGAAATTATTCCCGTGAAAGGGGTATATTCTATACGACAAAAGTATGAAAGAGCCAAAGTCGATGAAAACGGGAATCTTATTCTTGACAGGGAGATGAATCCAATATGGGAAGAAACAGATGAAATACCAACCGCAGAGGAATTAGAAAAAGGATTAGCCCGCATATCGAGAGCGAGGAAACCGGCAAAGAGCCCTATACACAAAACCAGAGCCCAATTATTGGAAAGCACAGTAGATGTATATGTCTCCGGCGAGCGTGTGTCGATTGAGTTTACCAATCCGATAATAGCGAACTCACTAAACGGCACACTCAATATCGATGGAATTTCTTTCGAAGGTATGGCACGACTGAATCGATACATGTCAAGGTCTGTCACATCATGGAACCCGGGGTTTGTCCTCGTCAACAACGCCCTTAGAGATTTAGGAACGGCCTCTGCCAATACAGCCATAGAGCATGGGATAATAGAGTCGGCTCGTGCCAATTCGAGGGCATTACATTCCATTGCAGCTCTTAGAAGAGTAATTTTAAAACGAGAAAAGATAGGCACATATACCGATAAGGAAATTTCCGATTTTCTGATACGAATGAAATCGGGTAAAAAAATGACAAAGGAAGATTATAATATCTCGGCCTATCTATTTATAGCAAATGGCGGGGAAACAGGGTATATAGGAGAGCAGAATATCGATGAATACAGGAAATTCATAAGCGATGCCGTAAAATATAAGAATACCGACTCAAAGAAGCAAGGAGGAATCCCTAAAAAACTATGGAAAAGTTTAGCAAAATTTGTTGAGAATACGGGTAGAATCACGGAAGATATTACTCGGTTAAACCAATTTATCATGGCTATTCGAGAGGGCGATAGCATGGACAAGTCCATATCGAGGGCGAAGAATGTCAGCACCAACTTCAACCGGAGGGGAAGCCACGAAGGAGTACAATGGCTATTCGACAGCGTCATGTTCCTTAATGCCGCTTTGCAAGGGATAGACCGTCAATGGCAGATTGCTAAAAAACACCCGTGGAAAACTTTGGGATTAGCGGTCACATTCCCCATGGTGGTAGGATTTGTAACAGCATGGATAGCCTCTGTTTGGGGAAGCGATGACGATGACCGTTGGGGTGATAGTTACCATCAGTTGTCCTCATTCAAAAGGTACAATAACTTCGTATTTCCCAAGATGATAAAGGGAGGGTTTATTACCATTCCGCTTCCACAGATATTCAGGGCGTTTCATGCTTGGGGAGTTATGATATACGACAGTTTGTTCTATAATCCGGCGCACCCGCTTATTACAGAGCAGATAACGGCTCTCGATTTTGCTTTGGCATTGGGTCAAGACGTTGTACCGTTTACTTATGGGAGTTGGACAAATATAGGATTTTCTTTCACTCAGCCAGCCCAACATGCGATATTCAACGAGTCGTTTACCGGTGCACCCTTATACAAGGAAAGTCTATGGAATGAGAATGTCCCGGAATGGCGGAAAGCCTATGGGAATACATCGGACGTGTTTGTCAATTTATCGAAATGGATAAACGAAATGACAGGTGGGAACTATGCCGAAAAAGGTTGGTTCGAGCAGAATCCCGTTTTAGAGAAACTCAATAATCCGGCAGTTGTCCAACAGTTGGTTCTTGGTTATACTGGTGGACCCGGTTCATTCATTATCAAATCCGTGATGGCGGGAGAGGCTGTTTACGATAAACTGGAAGGCAATCACAATGACTTCTCTATATCCGAGGTTCCTTTGGTTGGTTCGCTGGTGGGGGAAGCGAACGACAGAATCCCCAAAGCAAAATTAAGAAGCAAATGGTATGAATTTGCAAATAAAGCAAGAGATTCGAAACGAGCTGATAGCGAATTGTTAAAGGAGTTGTTTATTGATGAGTTTATCGAGAACACGAGAGATTCCGATAAAGTATTGAACAAGAGTGTGTATGATGGACTTAATGTCCATATTAGAAACCTCATGAAGTTAGAAGGAATGGCTGAGACGTGGGAAGATGATCTAGTTTCTGGTGATTTACCAGCAGACGAAGCCATTCGGACAAGTGCCGAGATAGCATCGCTCCGAAATACAATAGACAATACATTATACGATATAATCAACGAATTAAAGATAGCACAATGAAACTATACAGAAAATCACAACTCACAGACCGAGAGTCCGATCAAATCACAGATACGGTAAAGGCCAAAGAAGGGAAAGCCTTAGACGTATTATTCGAAGCCCAACAAGCATGGAGTTCATTATCGAAATTCAGAATGTATGCAGAGCGTTGCCGGAAATATACCTATGGTAATCAATGGGGTGATGTTATATATGATTCCGATAAAAGAAAATATGTAAGTGAGGAACAATATATTCGGGATCAAGGCAAAGTACCTTTAAAAAACAATATGATTCGTCAGCTCGTCAAAACTGTTGTAGGACAGTTCGGCAGTAATCAAACCGAGCCTGTATGTGTCGCCTCTGACCGTGACGACCAGAAACTAGGCGAGATGATGACCATCGTCATGCGGTACGCCTACTCATTGAATAAAATGTGGGAGGTCGACCGGCGTACATTCGAGAATTACGTCATATCTGGAATAGTCGCCCATAAATCATACTATGGGTGGAATGCCGCATTGAACAAGGAAGATGCCTTTGTCATGACCGTACCCGACAACCGCATATTCTTCGATACTAACATGAAAGATTTCCGTTATTGGGATTGTTCGATTATCGGAGAAATTCACGACATATCCATAGGAGACCTTTTGGCGAATTTTTCACATGGTTCTGTCGAAAGAGCGGAAGAACTACGGCAGATATATGTCTCAGCGACGAAAGACACGCTCTCCAATTTCTATCAAGACCTCATGCCCGGCAGCGACGAGTCCCTGTCCTTCCTTGTACCACGAGACAATGGATTATGCAGAGTCATAGAAGTATGGAGGAAAGAATCGAAACTAAGAGTGAAATGCCACGATACATTGGAAGGAACATACTATAAAATAGATTATGAAGAATTACCCAATATTCAAAGGATAAACCAAGATCGAATCCTTCAAGGTATTTCGCAAGGGATACCGCAAGACGATATACCACTCATCGAGACCGAGAACTTCATCGACCGATATTGGTATGCCCGTTGGCTATCCCCCTATGGGGACGTCCTGCAAGAAATGGAAACACCCTATTGGCACAAGTCACACCCCTATACCATCAGCATATACCCGTTTAACGGAGGAATCGTACATAGCTTCGTCTCCGACGTCATAGACCAGCAGCGGTACATCAACCGTTTGATAACGATGGTAGATTTTATCATGGGAGCAAGTGCGAAAGGAGTATTGTTATTCCCCGAAGACCAAATTCCCGATGGCATGACAATCGAAGATATTGCCGACGAATGGACAAGATACAACGGAGTCATATTGTTCAAGCCAAAACCCAATGGAGCCCTCCCACAGCAGATAAGCACCAATGCCACCAATGTGGGAGCATACGAAATGCTCAATCTCCAATTGCGGCTGCTTCAAGAAATCTCGGGAGTGCATGGCGCACTGCAAGGGAAAAGCCCGTCATCTAATACGGCAGCCTCTTTATATGCACAAGAAGCCCAAAATTCTGCGACCAATCTGGTCGACCTCATGGCATCGTTTACCGCTTTCCGGGAAGAACGCGACACCAAGCTCATGCAAGTCATACAACAATTCTATTCAGATAAGAGATATGTAAACATATCCGGTAATGAGTACAGCGAAGAAGCCAAATACTTCGATCCCGACAAAGTAAAGAATGTACATTTCGACCTCACTATTACCGAGTCCCAGTCTACACCCTCATTCCGTCAAGTAACCAACGATTTACTTCTGGAACTGTTCCGAGCCGGAGCCATAGATGTAAAACAGTTATTGGAAAACGGCGCATTCCCATTCTCCGATCGATTGCTTCAATCCATAAACAAGAAAGAGGAAGAAGCCATGCAACAATTAGCCGCCATGCAATCGGCACAACAAGCCGGGCAGGTTCCGGCAGGAAATGAACAGCAAGAGTTAGGGCAAATACAGCAACAAATAGATAACAATACAAATCCGTTGATGAACCAAATGATGGCGAGAGTTTAATAAGTATAATTATGGGGAGGAGACACCTTCACTCCATAATCATTTCGAATGACTACGAATTATTTCGAAGAGCAAAAATGCGATATTTTGTCAAATCTTTGTATATTAGAATGTTGTTAATTACGAAATAACTACGAATATGGACGAAAAAGCAAAAGGTACTCCAAGACGGACACAACGATATTCCCCGGAACTCATGCAAAGAGCATTATCACTTCTTGCGGCCGGTGAACGTCCGTCCTATATCAGCACCTTACTTGGGGTTCCTTTTTCGACCATCTCGACGTGGAAGAAAGGCAATCCTACACGTATTCAAAACTTGGCAAAAAAGCAAGAAGAACGTTATGAGATAGCTATTACCAATAACATTTGTGAGGGTAAGCTCGATAGGGAGAAAACAGCCGATACACTTCTTTCCGTCGCATTCAATCGGGCGGCAGAACTATTAGAAACAACAAGAGACTTAGACAAGGTAACCCGGTTTATAGAAACCATGTCAAAACTTAAAACCCCGGAAAATAATACGGCAAGTAACTTTGAGCAACTATACGTTAGTCTTACAAAATTAAGTCAAAACGTCAAGACAAAATATATCGATGTAGAGGAAGTAAAATAAATCATATGAAAGATGTCGATTTATTTGTAAGTACAGAAATAAGTACTTATCTTTGTGCGGTATAAAATAAAAGGACTATGAGAACAGCAAACTATTCCGAATTAAGGAACAATCTGAAAGCCTATCTCGATGGCGTGATTAACGACAGTGAGCCGTTATTGGTGCATCGTGCCGGTAATGAAAGCGTCGTTGTAATTTCTCTGGAAGAATACAATTCCATTAAGGAAACAGAATACATTATGAAATCCCCGGCCATGATGGATATGATACGCAAGGGAGAGGAAGATGTCAAGAACGGTAATATCATATCCCAAAATGAAGGAGAAAGCATTGAAGATTTCTTAAAACGGGCAGCATGTACAGAATAACTTTGTCGGAACAGGCACGAAAAGAATATCTATACTTCACACAAAGTGGGAATAAGGCTATATTAAATAAAATCAAGAATTTATTGGAGGACATGGCCGCACACCCCTATACAGGGATCGGAAAACCGGAGCCGTTGAAATATGAATTGACTGGTAAATGGTCAAGGAGAATCAACTCGGAACATCGTATTGTTTATTCGGTTCATGATGATACAGTAACCGTTTATATACTCTCCATGAGATACCATTACGCAAAGTAAACCGATAGAAGTTCTATCCTGTCAATCATTTTTGTGGAAAATTTTCCACATCATTTTTTGTTTTAACTATCTTGGGTGGCTTTTTTATCTACTCCTATTATTTCAATGTATAATAACAAAATAAATTACTTCCTTATAGATTGTTCCAGAAGCTCATAATCCTTTTCAACATCTTTATTTAGAATCTGTGCATATATCTGTGTTGTTTTAATATTGGTATGCCCGAGCATTTTACTAACATTAGGAAGTTTAGCCCCGTGACTAAGAGCATAAGTAGCGAAAGTATGCCGGGCGCAGTGTGAAGTGAGAGGAATACTTATATTAGCATAATCCGATACTAATTTCAACCGTAAATTATATTGTTGATTCGATATGACAGGTAAGACAAAATCGTACTTTTTTAAAATGTTTAATGCTGGTGATAATAAAACGATATAATATTCTTCTTCTGTTTTATGTCTAATATCCCGTAATATATATTTACCTTCAATTTCTTCGACGTTTTTGAAATTAAATTTAGCCAAATCTCCATATGATAAACCAGTAAAACATTGAAAAATGAAAAGGTCACGAACCCTTTGTATTGTATCTTGTGGTATATCACAGTCCATTATTTTATTTAGTTCATCTTCGGAAAGGAACTTTCTCATTTTACTTTTCCCTCTATCTAATCTTAGATGTTGGTAAGGATCATTTTCACATAGTCCCATAGACATAGCCTGATGAATATATGTTTTCATTCTTTTATGATTAGAGAACACAGTAGTCTGCATGAGGCCTTCATCATGCAAGAATCCATCGAATTTTAAAATGTTTTCTTTTGTTAGGTCAGACATATGAGATATTAATCCAAATCTTTTGAGCCTATTTACAAATGTTCTTTGAGTTCTTCGAGTCTCTTCTCTAATATCTTTCCTTTCTTCGATACGCCTTTCTACGAAAGCTATGAAACTTTGATTTTCGTCGTTGCCAATAAAATCAGAGAATCTACTTAGTTTGTCAAAATCAAAATATTCATTTTGTTTTATCAAAGAATTAGTCCATTCTCTATATTTTAACATCAAAGAATCAAGATAACTGTTCAGCTCCATAGAATCCCCGCAATTGATAACTCTATATTTATCGTCCCATTGATCTTTGTATAATTTAATCCCTGTATTTATCCATTTTCTTTTTCGATTAAAATACACCTCTAATTGGACAAGACCTTTCTTATCCTTAGTTGCCATTTTATAACGGTCGAATACATATCTAAATACCGGATAATTCATAAAGCTTGTAATAAATTGATTATTAGATTTTTTATTTGTATCACAAAAAAGATTTTTTGTGTGTCTATGTATCACTATCGTATCACAACTATGCAAAAATAGGAAAAAATTGGATATATTTTGCTATATAAAATGTGTTGTTCAGCAATAATTTAGGAGGGTTGAAAAGCCTGTTTTATAACATAAGTGCTTGATTAATAGATATAAAAATAGGGATTAGCATTTTGCTAACCCCTTACTTTTTGTTGTCCGGGAAGGATTCGAACCCTCACAGGCGGAACCAGAATCCGAAGTGCTACCATTACACCACCGGACAAATTTGTTTTGCGAGTGCAAAATTGCGAATTTATTTTGGGACGGCCATTGCGAACCTTGAATTTTTTATTCGGTTTAATCTTTTTTTACATATCTATCCTTTCAATGGCAATGCCGATTCTATGACGGCGTATGATTTTTTCATGAGGTCTTCTATATCATGCCCTTTATTTTCTTGGGGATAGATGGGGGGGTGTATCGTTAAAATGATTTTTCCGGGTTTAAAATTGTAGGTTGTACGGGGCATAACGGCAAATGCTCCGTCGATAGTGAGCGGTACAACCGGTAAGGAAAATTCAACGGCGAGTTGATATGCTCCTCGTTTGAATGGTCTCATGGCTCCTGTCCAAGTGCGTGCTCCTTCGGGGAATACGACAAGCGACATACCGTTTTGTAATGTCGTTTCGGCTTTTTGCAGGGTTTCTTTTAGTCGGCCCGGAGTACTGTTATCGACGAATATGTGGCCGGCAGCAGCACAAGCGCTGCCTACAAAGGGTATATTGCGCAGGCTTTTTTTCATCATCCATTTGAAATTGTGGTTTAAGTATCCGTAGATGAGAAATATATCATAGGCTCCTTGATGGTTTGATACGAATACATAAGATGTGTTTTTATCGATGTTTTCTCGGCCTCTAACTTCTATTTTGACGAGAGAGAGAATGCAGAATAGTCGGGACCAAATGTGTGCCGGGTAATATCCCCAAAAGTTTCCGTTGCCCAACCGGCATCCGATAAGGGTCGTCAATGCTGTGAGAATGGTGAGTATCAGCAATATGGGCATGGCTATGAGCCATTGATATAGGAATGTGATAATGCGTATCATTGTTCGATGCTATTTTCGTCGTTTACGGGACAAAGGTAATGAATTTGCAGTAAATCGCATTATTTGCAGGCGCTTTTGATGTGGGAATATAGAAAAGGCGACTCAATAAGCCGCCTTTTCTATATTCCTAAACGTTGTAGTTTATTTGGTTTTTGCTTCGACATCTGGGGCAATGAGCTTGTACCCTTTTCCATGAATATTGATAATTTCAATTGATGGATCGTCTTTGAGATGTTTACGAAGTTTGGTAATGTAAACGTCCATGCTACGAGCGTTAAAGTAATTATCGTCTATCCAAATAGTTTTGAGGGCGAAGTTACGTTCCAAAATTTCGTTGACGTGAGCACAGAGCAGACTGAGCAATTCGGACTCTTTGGTGGTGAGTTTAGTACTCTTATCGTCGATTGCCAATACTTGTTTCTGGGTATCGAATGTAAACCGTCCGATCTTGTACATCGTAACTTCTTTTCCTTTTTTACCTTTTACACGACGTAAAATGGCTTCGATACGGAATACCAATTCTTCCATACTGAATGGTTTGGTAATGTAGTCGTCTGCTCCGATTTTGAATCCTTCGAGAATATCTTCTTTCAAAGATTTCGCTGTCAAGAATATGATGGGAACTTCTCCGTTTACCGTACGGATTTCTTGTGCAAGCGTGAATCCGTCTTTTTTAGGCATCATCACGTCGAGTACGCACAAATCGTATTTACCTTTCAGGAATGCTTTGTATCCGCTTTCTCCATCGGAGAAGAGATCGGCCGCATAACCTTTGGCTTGCAAATACTCTCTTAATAACATGCCAAGATTTTCATCATCTTCGCATAATAGAATACGCAATCTTTCTTCCATAATCATTTGTTTTTTATTAGTGGTAGTGTTATTATAAATGTCGACCCTTGATTTATTTCGCTTTCTACTCGAATATCGCCTTTGAGGTCGGTAATGATTTTATGGACGTAGGCGAGGCCCAGTCCGAATCCTTTTACGTCATGGCGATTTCCCGTAGATACGCGATAAAATTTGTCGAATATTTTTTTCAAATCTTCCCGTTTGATACCGATTCCGTTATCTCGAATCGATATTTCTACCTTATCTCCAACGGTTCTTGTACGTATGAAAAGAGATAAAGGTTCTTCTTCCCGTCGATATTTTACGGCATTGTCAAGGAGGTTGAAGATAACATTCGTAAAATGCATTTCATCGACCGAGACAATAGCATCTTCTGCTTCGAGGTCGGCATCGATTACACCGCCGTATTTTTCGACTTTGAGTTTGAATGTGCTCATGACTCCTGCAACGAGGTCGTTGACATCGACGTTGTGTAGTTTCATCAACGTCTTTTGTCTGTCGAACATCGACATTTGCAGGACTTTTTCTACCTGAAATCTCAATCGCTTGGTTTCGTCATTAATGACACCCGATATGTGCTGGAACATGGCCGGACTTTTGGCAACGGAGGGGTCATTAAGCATTTGGGCTGCTAATGATATGGTAGATATGGGTGTTTTGAATTCGTGTGTCATGTTGTTGATAAAATCGTTTTTCATCTCGGTGAGTTTCTTTTGCCGAAATGCCGTGATGATGGTAAACAAGAAGGTTACCAACAGAATGAATGTGAAAGCAAACGAGGGTATCATGAATTTTACCGAACTCGATATATAATCTCTTTTGGTCGGGAAATAGACTTTCAAGTAGTTTATTTTTGCCGGTGGATCATTGGGAAATATTGCTTGTGTGAATAAATTCCCTTCGATTTTGGGATCATATTGATTGGAGCTATATATGATTTTTTCGTTTTTATTGTAAATGGCAAATTGGAACGGAAGGTTCAATCCGTTATTTTCAAATTCTGATTTCAGATAGCTTTCCAATTTTTTGATGTCGATACGTTCCATGACAGGACGGTTACTTGCTTTACTCAGCATATTGAGTATGACTTCGTTCAACAAGCCTTTTTGGTAAAGGTATTGTCCTTTACGGGCTTCCTGCATATTTCGATATGTACTAATGAGCGTATTGTGTTCCTTTTGTCGTGGAGCAGCAGGGGTGATAATCGTACTGGTTTGTTCGCGAAAGGAAAAACTTGCAACCGTTCCATCGGGAGATACGATAGAAAATTGGTGGTGAGTAGAAGCTATGTCTTGTTTGTCTTGCTTTTGCTCATAAGAGGAGAGCATTTTCTTTTCTTCCTCTTCCAGATATTCGTCTAAATAGCGTTGAGTCTCGTCTAGTTCGAGGCTTGTCGATACAGCGTATAGGCTCCTTTTCACGGCTTCGGTAAATTGCTCGTTTCTCATTTTTATCATATTCTCCATGTACATGATTTGTACATAAAGCAATCCGATAAACGTGAGTGCCATAATTACAGCCAGTAGCCAAATTGTCGACTTTTTCATTTTGTTTGCCTCTTTATTTTTTTTCTGTTTAACTTGTTGTGGTGTTTGAATGATTTGTTTTTACATCATTTGTACAAATTTATTATATAAACACCGATTCCACTATTTTTGTTTTATTTTATGAAAACCTATTTAGAAGGTTGGGTTTAACACTTACCGGCAAATTTAACAAATAAATGTTTATTTGCAAAAAAAGCCATTGGTTTTTCCAATGGCTTTTTAATTATTTAACAAAATCGCGGTCACTCGTCTGTTTGTTCGGCCTCGTAAGCTTTAAGTAGTTTTTCTTGAACGTCAGATGGAACGAGCTCATAAGATGCAAATTTCATAGAGAAAGATGAGCGCCCTCCGGTGATCGAACTGAGAGCTGTTGAATAGGAAGACATTTCCTTTAAAGGTACTTTTGCCGTGATTTTTTCAAATCCTTTTTCACTAGACATGCCCATAATAATGGCGCGCCGTCCTTGCAGATCGCTCATGACATCGCCCATGACATCGGCTGGGGTAAGAACTTCGACATCATATATAGGTTCGAGAATTTTCGGTCCTGCGTTTTTAAATGCCTCGCTGAATGCATTACGTCCAGCTAATCGGAAAGATATTTCATTAGAGTCTACCGGGTGCATTTTCCCGTCGTAGATACAAACTCTGACATCGCGGGCGTAAGAACCAGTGAGCGGCCCTTGTTCCATACGATCCATCAATCCTTTGACAATAGCAGGAATAAACCGAGCGTCGATAGCACCTCCAACAATACAGTTACAAACCACCAATTTTCCTCCCCATTCAAGATCTATCGTTTGGGTATCGCGTACATTCATACGGAATTCTTGGTTGTTGAATTTGTAAGTGTCGGGTGCTGGCATTCCGTCATAATAGGGCTCTACGATGAGATGTACTTCTCCAAATTGTCCGGCTCCACCCGATTGTTTTTTGTGACGATAATCCGCCCGAGACGCTTTAGTAATTGTTTCCCGATAGGGTATGCGAGGCTCTATGAATTCAACGGCAAGTTTATCGTTATTCTCAATACGCCATTTTAAAGTGCGTAAGTGAAATTCTCCTTGTCCCGAAACAATCGTTTGTTTCAATTCTTTGGATTGTTCTATTTGCCACGTCGGGTCTTCTTCATGCATACGAGTGAGAATCTCACTTAATTTTTCGGCATCGGATTCATTGACCGGTTTTATTGCTCGTTGATATTTGGGAGCTGGGTATTTGATAAAATCGAAATGATAATCGCACCCTTTTGTGTTGAGTGTATTACCAGTGCGCACATCTTTTAGTTTTACCGATGCTCCTATGTCTCCTGCTACAAGTTCTTCTACCGGAGTACGAATTTGTCCGCAAACACAGAATAATTGAGCCAAACGTTCGCGTCCGTCGCCTCGATCCACATTAATCAAATCGTCTCCTTGATGTACGGTTCCAGACATTACTTTGAAATAGGATACTTCTCCGATATGAGGCTCGACCGTGGTTTTAAAGCAGTATATACTTGTAGGCCCATTGGCATCGGGAGCGATTTTTTCTCCGGCTGTATTTTCGGGTTTGGGCATTTCGGAGACAAAGGGGACTACGTTGCCGAGGAATTCCATCATACGTCGTACTCCCATATCGCGTAATGCACTTACACAGAATACAGGGTATATGCTGCGTGTGATGAGACCTTTGCGGATGCCTTCCCGCATTTCATCTTCGGTGAGAGAACCTTGCTCGAAGAATTTTTCCATAAGGGTCTCATCGTTTTCAGCAGCGGCTTCAACTAATTTTTGATTTAATTCCCGGGCTTTTTCCATTTCGCTTTCGGGAATTTCGGATATGGTGGGTGTACCGCCTTCGGGCGACCAGCTATACATTTTCATGAGTAGGACGTCGATCATGGCATTGAACGACGGACCGCAACTAAGCGGATATTGCACTTGTACAATTCGGTTACCGAATGTTTCGTGCATTTGGTTGATTACATTGTCGTAATCTGCCTTTTCACCATCAAGTTGGTTCATGGCAAAAAGAATAGGTTTGTTCAGATTTTCGGCAGTACGGAAGATGTTTTGAGTTCCTACTTCGACTCCATATTGAGAGTCGATGACAATTACTCCCGTGTCTGTTACGTTAAGGGCTGTTATAGCGCTTCCTACAAAGTCGTCTGCTCCCGGACAGTCTATAACATTGAGCTTTTTACCTAAAAATTCGGCATAAAAAACTGTGGAAAAGACGGAATATCCATACTCTTTTTCCACAGGAAAATAGTCCGAGACGGTGTTTTTCCCTTCGACGGTTCCGCGACGTTTTATTACACCACACTCGTAGAGCATAGCTTCTGCGAGGGTGGTCTTGCCTGAACCTTTGCTGCCCAATAGAGCAATGTTTTTGATTTCGTGAGATTGATAGACTTTCATGATATTAAAGTTTTAATAAAACAAAAACACTTGGTTACGTTTTAACAAAGCGTTCGCAAATTATGAATTATATTTTTAAAAAGCAATGGTAAGAACTATGTTACAAAACATTGTTTATGAATCGAAGTTTTGTATTTTTGTCGAGTAATGGCTGGGCTTTATATTCATATACCGTTTTGTGCAAGTCGCTGTGTTTATTGCGACTTCTTTTCCTCGACCGATTTTTCGTTCAAGCGTGGCTATATAGATGCCGTTTGTCGGGAACTTGAATTGAGAATACATGAGCTAAGGGACGAACCTGTTTTTACGGTGTATCTTGGAGGGGGGACTCCGTCCAGTTTATCGCCGTCGGAACGAGGTCGTTTGTTTCGAACTCTTTCCACAGTTGTCGATTGGTCGGTTTGTAAGGAGGTTACTCTTGAAGTGAATCCCGATGATGTGGCACCTCTTTTTATAAGTCAATTAAAGGATACTCCGGTTAACCGGCTAAGTATGGGAATACAGAGTTTCGACGATTCGGATCTTGTTTTTCTACGTCGGCGTCATACGGCTCATGCGGCGATGGAGGCAGTCGATAATTGCCTTTGTGCCGGATATGAAAATATCAGTATAGACCTCATATATGGTTTGCCGGGACAGACCGTAGAACGTTGGACGAACAATTTGAGACAAGCCGTAACCTTGAATGTTCCGCATATTTCAGCATATAATTTAATTTATGAGGAAGGTACGGCGTTGTGGAGAATGAGGGAAAAAGGACTGGTGAAAGAGTGTGAGGAAGAAGAATCCTTACAGATGTTCGAGACACTTATCGATGTGTTGGGTTTTTCTGGATATGAGCATTACGAGATTTCCAATTTCGCCCGCTCTGGGCGTTATGCACTTCATAATACATCTTATTGGAAAGGTGTACCGTATCTGGGTTTAGGTGCGGCGGCTCATAGCTACGATGGGAAGAGCAGGCGTATCAACCCTTCCTCATTGTCGGAATATATGGAGGCTTTGCAAACGGGACATGTTGCATATATGGAAGAGAAAGAGACGGTCGATAGTTTATATAATGAATACATACTTACATCGCTTCGTACCTGTTGGGGATTGAATCTGAAAAAACTCGAAGACGACTTTGGAACTGAGCGCATGCAATATTGCTTGGAACAAGCTCTGCCACATATCCGTGCAGGGCGACTCGTGGTGACCGACGATGTCATGCGCATAACTCGTAAGGGTCTTTTTACTTCCGATGATGTTATGAGCGATTTGTTTTGGGTGGATTGAATCTCGAAGATGTTTCAATCTCGCCGTTTCTCCTTGAATTTGTGGAGTCGTTTTTCTGTCCCCCCCCAATATAGTGTATCGCAAGATGGAATAGGGGGATTATAGTTTCAATTTATAACCTAAGGAGATAAACGTATTGAGTTGTTGGGGTGTCTTACTCATGAGATGTTCTTCTCGAACTTTGCATTCGATGGAATTTTTTTTGTCTATTCGATATTCTACCCCTGCATCATACCATATTCTATCCAATTCTCCTGACTGTTTACCATTCAGAAAAAGAAATATATCGGTATGGATAAACGGAGTCCATCGGCTGTCGGGTATGGTGTAACTGAGAAGTATTTTGTTTCGCCATTTGTTCGATGGTTTGGCCGTCCCTATGGTATAGGTGGACTCAAATCGGGAATTCAGCGATAGGGAGAATCGGTGTACAGGATAGGAAAAAGTGGCTCCCAGTTGATAACGATGACGATTCTTATAAATATTCGGGGCTGTCTGTTGATTCATATAGTAGTACAGCGCATTTAATTTGAGGTATTTCGGGACGGCAGTATAGGAGACGACCGCAATGGGCATGTATCGTTCGTAATATTTACCAAGTGTCCATACGTTTTGCTGTATTTGCAGATTTATCCGATTTATTTGTTTGGATACCGTAAAATTCCACAACGTGCCTATTTCACTGCTGTATTCTTTTGCGTTTGTCGGGAAAGTAAAGAGAGAAAGTGAGATAATGAAGACGGATAGAATTTTGTAATGAAAACGATTCATATTTATTCGTGGTGATAGGGTTCGTTATTGAGAATAGTCATAGCCCGATAGAGTTGTTCGGTGAAGATGAGGCGAATCATCTGGTGGGAAAAGGTCATCTTTGAAAGAGAAATTTTTTCTTGTGCCGCATTGTATATGCGTTGGGAAAAACCATAAGGGCCGCCAATGACAAATATCAAGCGTTTGGCAACGTTTGACATTTTCTTTTCCAAATAGGAGGCGAACTGCGTGGAGGTAAATTCTTTTCCATGTTCATCGAGCAGGACAATGTAGTCGCCGGGCAGGAAACTTTTCAAGATGAAATCGGCTTCTCGCTCTTTTTGTTGGTCGGTACTCAGGCTTTTGGTGTTGCGGAGTTCGGGAATGACAGCGATTTCGAACGGCACATAGTGGGCCAATCGTTTGCTGTATTCTTCGATTCCTTGTATAAAATAAGATTCGACTGTTTTCCCGACAACCAATAGCACTATTTTCATAAGGAATTTAAATTTGTTGCAAAATTAATATAAACAAAGAGTAAAATCAAACTTGTTCGAACGTTTGCATCGTGTTGTTTTTATAATGTGGAAATTGGTTATCCTCGGTATAATCAAATTTATTTGTACCTTCTCCCGGATTGTGCTATTTTTGCATAAGAATAAAAAACTATTGGTGTATGAAAACGAAAGAGCAGTTGATAGATGAATTGATAGATTTGGCTTTTGCCGAAGATATAGGAGATGGTGACCACACTACTTTGTGTTGTATCCCGGATACGGCGATGGGAAAGTCGAGGTTGTTGATCAAGGAGCCGGGTATCTTGGCCGGAGTAGAGATTGCCCGAAAAATATTCCACCGTTTCGATCCCGATTTGAAAATGACGGTTTATATCGAGGACGGGACTGCGGTAAAACCCGGCGATGTGGCTTTTGTGGTCGAAGGACGCGTACAATCATTATTGCAAACCGAGCGTCTTATGCTCAATGTGATGCAGCGCATGAGCGGTATCGCTACGATGACTCACCGGTATGTGAAAAAACTCGAAGGTTTGCATACTCGCATTCTCGATACCCGCAAGACAACTCCGGGCATGCGTATGCTCGAAAAAGAAGCTGTGAAGATAGGTGGTGGCGTGAATCATCGTATCGGATTGTTCGACATGATTTTGCTGAAAGATAATCATGTGGATTTTGCCGGTGGTATAGAGAACGCTATCTCTCGTTGTCATGATTATTTAAAGGCCAAAGGCAAGGATTTGAAAATTGAGATAGAGGTGCGTAATTTGGACGAATTGAAAGAGGTTATGCGAGTGGGCGGTGTGGACCGTATTATGCTCGATAATTTCTCGCCTGAATTGACAAAAGAGGCTGTGAAAATTGTGGGTGGAAAATATGAAATAGAGTCTTCGGGAGGTATTACTTTCGATACGATTCGAGATTACGCTGAGAGTGGTGTCGATTTTGTCTCGGTGGGAGCTCTCACTCATTCGGTAAAAGGTCTCGATATGAGCTTTAAGGCTTGTTGAATCATTAGTTTGCTACATAAAATAAACGAGGCCATTTCTTTATTAAAGATGGCCTCGTTTATTTTTATTTCGAAGAATCGAAAAGACGGTTATTAATTATTAAGGACTAAACGAAATACCATATCTCCGGGCTGTTGCTCGATAAAATCGCTGTATTGCACATAAAAAGCTACGCTTCCCGGCATGTAATCGTAGGTGTAAGTTTCGGTCCAAAGCAGCGCATTATCCCCATCTGCCTCGCCTTTATGTATCGTATAAGGTAGAGGGGTGATGACTTCGTTGTCTGCCCCCGGAGATTGTACCAAGTACCCCAAGACATATCCGTCGATATACAAATCGTCTGTAATATCTTTATTTTGGAACTCATACATGTAATACGTATTTAATCCGTCGGGCGATGTCACAAGTTGCCAGTCTTGCGATTTTACTGTGTAGGTGTAGTACTTCCAAAACATTCCTTCGCCCGGAACTCCCTGAGGACCTTGTGGTCCCATAGGACCCTCGCAGGAAAATAAAGTCAAACTCAATATAACCAAGAATAAAAACTTTTTCATAATTCTATTTAATTAATGGTTTCATGACAAACATAGCGAAAGGTGAGTGCAGGGGCAAACGGAAATCATATTTCCGAATTGGCTCTGCCGAACCGTATCCTATATTCTACAAATATAGATAAAGTATTTCAAATATAACAAGAAGTCTCAAAAAACGGTTCTGATTTCAGATATTTTTATTTTTTATGATAGTTGAATGGACCAATAATATTTTATGTGAAAAATATAGGGCGTAGCTATTTGAAGTATCTTTATGTTATAAAATGCTTATGCTCCTGTTTTAGCTCCTGAATAATTCGTACCTTTGTATCGTAATTGTGAAATTAGAGATTATGGCAGAGCGTAATTCGCCGTTGATACTTGGAACCGAGCCGATTGGCAAGTTGTTGATTCAGTATTCTGTACCGGCTATTATAGCGATGACTGTTACATCGCTATATAATATTATAGATAGTATATTTATAGGTCATGGGGTGGGTGCATTGGCTATCGCAGGTTTGGCAATTACTTTCCCGTTGATGAATTTGGTGGTCGCTTTTTGTACATTGGTCGGTATAGGCGGTGCTACTATCAGTTCTATTTTTTTAGGTCAGAAAGATAAAGTGCGAGCAACGGAGGTCGTACATAATGTTTTGATTATGTGTATAATCAATGCTGTTTGCTTTGGCGGTTTGACTTTTTTATTTCTTGATTCCATATTATTGTTTTTCGGGGCAAGCCACGATACATTGCCTTATGCTCGTGATTTCATGCAAGTAATTTTACTGGGGACTCCTATAACTTATGTGTTTATAGGGCTGAATAACGTAATGAGGGCTACGGGGTATCCTCGTAAGGCAATGTTTTCGTCATTGTTGACTGTGGGGTGTAATATTATTTTGGCTCCGATATTTATATTTTCATTCGATTGGGGAATACGGGGTGCAGCGTTGGCAACAGTCGTGTCTCAGACTGTCGCTATGGTGTGGGTGCTCGTTCATTTTGCGAACAAAAAAAACTTTATTCATTTTGACCGTCGGTACTCCCGGTTGAAAGTGCGGGTAGTCGCTAAAATATTTTCCATAGGCATGTCTCCTTTTTTGATGAATGTTTGTGCCTGTGTGGTGGTGATTTTTATTAATAATGCGTTGCAACATACTGGTGGAGATTTGGCTATCGGTGCTTATGGTATTGTGAACCGTACTTTGATGTTGTTCGTTATGATCGTTATGGGAATCACACAGGGAATGCAACCTATCGTGGGGTATAACTATGGAGCCAAGCAATATGAACGTGTTCGCAAAACATTGCGATATGGGATTACGGCGGGTGTGGTCGTTACTACGGTGGGCTTTGTATTGAGCGAATTATTCCCCCATGCTATCGTGGCGATGTTTACAACCAGCGAGGAGTTGGTCGATTTGTCTGTGACCGGTCTTCGTATCAGTTGTGCCATGTTCCCGTTTGTCGGTTGCCAGATTGTAATTTCCAATTTCTTTCAGTCGATAGGTAGGGCTCCGGTATCTATATTTTTATCCTTATCGAGACAACTGTTGTTTTTATTGCCGTTGTTGTTGATTTTACCGACTTACTGGTCTACGAACGGAGTTTGGTTGAGTATGCCTATCTCTGATTTTATCGCATTCGTGATAGCGGTTATGGCCCTGTGGATACATCAACGGAAAATCAGACAAAAATTTCAAACTGTTCAATCTTAAAAAAATAAAGCTATGAAAAAAAGATTAACTATCGCGCTAGTGGCGCATGATAATCGTAAGGCCGATATGGTAGAGTGGGTGAAACATAATGCCGAGTTGTTGTCTCATCACCATTTGGTTTGTACAGGTACTACCGGCCGATTGATTAAGGAGGCATTCGACGAATTGAATATTCCGGCCGATGTGACTTGTATGAATTCGGGTCCGTTGGGGGGAGATGCCGAAATTGCCGCATTGGTGGTTCGTCATCAAGTCGATTTGGCTATCTTTTTGATCGATGATTTGAATCCTCAACCACACGAGGCCGATATACAGATGTTGCTTCGTCAGTGTAGAGTACACAATGTGCCTATCGCTTGCAACCGATACAGTGCCGATTTGATGATTACCAGTACTTTGTGGGACGATGATTCTTATAAACCCACAGAACCGAAATACGCTTATTTTCAAAGGTGAGGTTTGAGCATGTGATATAACAAAAGGCGATAGAGATACGGTCTATCGCCTTTTGTATATAACTACCCTTCGATTTCACTTAGTTCGAGCCAGCGTAATGTCTTTTCATCGAGGTTTTCGTTGATTTCCGGCAATCTTTTGGATTGCAGCGTGAGTTCCTCTATGCTTAGGGTTCCGCTACAAAGGTTCGTTTCGATTGTTTTTTTCTCTTCTTCCAGCGCCGCGATTTCCATTTCTAATTGTTCCAGCTCTTTTTTCTCTTTAAAAGAAAGGCGTCGTCGGGTATTGTCAGATGTATTTCTTTTTTCGGCAGTAGTCTTTTTATTGTTTTGCTTTGCTTTTTCTGCCTGTTCGCTTTTAGCCTTTTGTTCCTGTGTTTCTTTCCATTCACGATAATCGGTATAGTTACCGGGAAAGTCTTTTAGTTCTCCGTTTCCTTTGAACACAAGTAGGTGATCTACTACTTTATCCATGAAATATCGGTCGTGGGAGATGACAATGAGACACCCTTTGAAGTTACGGAGATAATCTTCAAGGACGTTAAGGGTAACGATATCCAAGTCGTTGGTCGGTTCGTCCAGTACCAAAAAATTGGGATTACTGATGAGTATCGTACATAAATATAGGCGTCGGCGTTCTCCTCCACTTAATTTATATATATAGCTGTGTTGTGTCTCGGGGGTAAAGAGAAAATGCTGCAAGAATTGAGATGCGGACAGCTTACGTCCGTCGCCAAGTGAAATTTCTTCTGCTATATCTCTTACGGCATCGATGACCTTCATCTGTTCATTAAAATGTAACCCATCTTGGCTATAATAGCCGAACTTTACCGTTTCTCCTATATCGAATCGTCCTCGATCGGGTTGAATTTCACCGACGAGCATTTTGATGAAGGTCGATTTTCCGGTTCCGTTGTTACCTACGATACCCATTTTTTCATAGCGGGCAAAAGTATAATCGAAGTTCTCGATTATTTTCAGGTCTCCGAATGTTTTACAGATACCTTTTGCCTCGAATATCTTTGAACCGATGTATGACGATTTTACTTCGAGCCGTACTTGCCCGTCTGATTTTTCTTGACGGGCTTTCGCTTGTAATTCATAAAAAGCATCCACACGGTATTTTGCTTTTGTGCCCCGGGCTTGCGGCTGTCGCCTTATCCAGTCCAACTCGGTCCGCATTAAATTGCGGGCCCGGTCGATTTCGGCATTATGTATTTCTATGCGCTCTTCCCGTTTTTCAAGATAGTAGCTGTAATTACCGTTATAGTTGTATAGTGTATGATTGTCGATTTCGACAATTTGATTGCATACTCGATCAAGAAAATAGCGATCGTGCGTGACCATCAATAGGGTTATGTTGGTGCGGCGTAAAAATTCTTCCAACCATTCGGTCATATCGATGTCCAGATGATTCGTCGGTTCATCGAGAATGAGCAAGTCGGGTTCGGTAATTAAGACATTGGCTAACGCCAGTCGTTTCAGTTGTCCGCCGGACAATTCTTTTACAGGCTGATCGAAGTTATTGATTTTGAGCTGCGAAAGAATTTGTTTGGCTCTTTGCTTGTAATCCCATGCCTTGTAGTGGTCCATGCGGTCGAGCAGTTCTTGTAGGCCGATAGGATCATCGGTTTGTAGGGCCTGTTCGTATTCGGCTATTAAACGAACAGTGTCATTGTCGGACTGGAAACAGGCTTGTATAACTGTGAGTTCTGGCGGATAGGAGGGGGATTGTTCCAAGTATCCTACCCGTAAATTATTCCGGAATACAATGTTTCCACTGTCATAATTTTCTTTCCCCGCCAGAATATTCAGTAAAGTCGTTTTCCCCGCTCCATTTTTGGCAATTAATCCTATTCGGTCTCCTTCACCGATACCTAACGATATATTTTCGAAGAGAATCCGGTCTCCGAAAGACTTTGTGAGATTTTCTATTTGTAAGTAGCTGATCATTACTTTGTATTAAATACCAGTCAAATTTACGATAAATGTTGTGATTGGACAAATGGGAAAGAGCAGTCTTCATGAAAGTTTTAACGATTTAGGGCGTAATAGAAAAATTGCGCGAGTGCTTTGCATTGTTAATTTATTCTTTTTTCGAATTCTAAGGCTTGTATCGGGTTAAAAATCTTTTTTGTCAAAAAAATAACCCTAAAAAGTTTGAGTTTAAGAATAAAGTTTTACCTTTGCAAAGTTTGATTGTGCTCAATGATACAAAAGTCTTGAGTTTTACCAATCTTGTTATCCTATCTATCTACCTGAAACACAACACACAAACGCCGACATTATCCGTTATTGCAAGACTGTTAAGCATTTGGTCGGAAGTGCAGAGTCTTGCGGGAAAAATCCATTTTTTTAGATAATAGGTTTGAATGAAGATTCCCACGCCATGTTGGAAGTGTTCAGAGGCTTCATAGCTTTTCTGTAAGATTTTTTGTAAAAAAAAGTCGCTTATATTTGTCCATATGTAAAATATACTTTACATTTGTGCCATAGCTATATCTTTTATCGATTACTTAAAATAATTGTTATTATGGAAAAAATCTTTTTGTTGCCTAATGGCTTTAAGAAAGTCGGCTGGATTATTCTGGTTCCAACATTTGTGCTGGGAGTACTGATGACGATAGACGGTTATAATGGTTTTCCATCTTTCTTGCTACCCGAATGGATTCCTTTGGCTATGAAAAGAGTACTGACTTCGGATTGGGTTGGAAAAATATTGAATAATGTCGCCATTATAGGCATTTGCTTGGGTTGTTTATTTGTGGCATGTTCACGTGAGAGAGTCGAAGATGAATTAATCGGGCGGATAAGATTGAACTCGTTGTTGATAGCCTTGTATATCAATTCGTCTGTTTTGATTATTTTATCTCTTTTTTGTTACGAGCTTCTGTTTTTGAATGTCTTGGTCTTTAATATGTTTACGAATATTATTATTTTCTTGATTGTCTTTGAAATGAAATTGTGGAAACTTAAAAAGTCGTTGAGAGATGAAGAATAGAATACGAGTGGAGCGTGCCGAACTTCGTATAACCCAGCAGCATTTGGCCGATGTAGTAGGGGTGAGCCGACAAACCATCAATGCAATCGAGACTGGTAAATTTGTGCCTTCTACGGTGTTAGCGTTGAAAATAGCCCAAGTATTCAATAAATCGGTAGAGCAAGTTTTTCAACTGGAACCAAGTGACTGAAATGGAATGTTCTGTGAAGAACAGGGAATTTGGATAAACGAGAAAAGCCTGTCGCATGCGACAGGCTTTTTATTATATTATAGAGGATCGTATCCCGCTTCTCGGGCTAATGATTTGTCTTCGTTTACTCCCGATCCCAGCGTTGTGAGCATGTCGCCCATCAATAGTCCGTTTACTCCGGCCGATAGTGCTTGCTTTTGTGTTTCTCTGGATAATCTCGCCCGCCCTCCGGCAAACCGAATGAACGTCCGTGGCAGTATGAATCTGAAAATTGCGATTGTAACTAAAATCTCCTCGTCGCTGATGGGGGGCATGTGTTCCAAAGGTGTTCCCGGTATGGGATTCAAGATATTCATGGGAACCGAACAGACCTCTAATTCTTTTAGTTCAAAAGCCAATTCGATGCGTTGTTTCATAGTTTCTCCCATACCGATGATTCCACCGGAACAGATTTCCATTCCTAACTCTTGGGCTGTCCGAATCGTTTCTTTTTTTTGCTCAATGGTATGTGTGGTACATAGCTCGGAAAAATAGGACGAGGCTGTTTCTAAGTTGCAGTGGTAGCGTTTTACTCCGGCGGCTTTCAGCTTTTCTAATTCTTCTCGTTTCAATAGTCCCATAGAGGCGCAAAGGTGTAAGTGGGTTTCTTCTCCCATTTTTCGATAAATATCGCAGAAATAGTCTATTTCCGAGGCTTTTATCCTTCTCCCACTGGTGACCAAAGACAATCTTTTTATTCCTTGTTGTTCGTTTAAACGGGCAATGGATATAGCTTCATGTATGGGTATAGCGTCGTATGTTTCTATTTGGGTGTGATGATGGGCCGATTGGGCGCACCATTTGCAGTTTTCGGGACAATGACCAGAACGGGCATTGATGATCGAGCAAGTATCGAGCGTTTTATTACAGAATTTTTTACGGATTTCGTCGGCAGCAGCATATAGGTCCGAACGAATGGCTTTTTGTGCTAATTCTAATGCTTCGTCGGGGGTAATTTCTCCGCCGGCAAGTATACGCTCTTTAATTTTTTGCAACATAATTCCTTTTTTGTGAATGGGCTATTATTTATAGGATACAAATGTAAATTTTTTTAGGAACAATACAGGTCGAGACTTCTATAAAATTATGGAGAAAAAATTTATTGTGAAATATGTTTTTTTTAATTGTTTCGTTTCTAGGTAGATAGAAAATTTTGTGCATTTTTTTGTGGAATGCTATTGTTATCTAAGAAAAAATATCTACTTTTGTGCCCGGGTAAGTCCTATACGGCCAGCTCCCTGTGAATCCCCCAGGGTTTGACCGCAGCAAGGGTAGCCGGTTGTAGCGGCGCGATGTAGATAGCTTACCCACCTGCCGATATAGCTCAGTTGGCCAGAGCACGTGATTTGTAATCTCGGGGTCGTGGGTTCGAATCCCTCTATCGGCTCAAAGGACACTCTAAAAAGAGTGTCCTTTTATTTTTAGATTTCAGGCATTCTTCTTTTGGAATATCGGGGCTCAGTCGATTTTTAGGTTCAGTAGAAAATTCATGGGGATAGCCCTAAATGTTAGTGAATGAGGGTTGATTTTGTTATTTTCACTGCGGGTATTTTCTAACCCCTCCGTCACTACGTGCCACCTCCCCTATATTTTGCTACGCAAAACACAGAGGAGGAGGTTTAATACCCTTCTATCTCATTATTTATCGAATGAGACGGATCGTATTTGTCCTTCTCCCCTGCCATGTCCAGTGGCATTGAGGGGTGTGGCGCAGCCATAGGAGAAGTGGCACGAAGTGACGGAGGGATTGAGAAGATATCATATAATCTTTGATTGAGGAGTTAGATGTATAAAACGGGTAATCCCCATTAATTATCGACAGAGCCGGAATATCCAAGAACTTTAATTATTTATATGTGTTTAAATTACAACTATTGTTGTTAAATGTCTTGGTTATGAAAAGATTCGCATTTTATCTCCTTCCTATACTATTGTGTTTTGCAGTAGGATTGTCGGCCAGTTATTTTCAGTCTAATTCTATTTCTGAGTGGTATCCATTGCTGAATAAACCGGCTCTTACTCCGCCTAATGGAGCTTTTCCTATTGCATGGAGTATCATTTATATTTGTATGGGACTTTCATTGGGGCGCTTGATAGAAAGGGGTGCGAATAAAACCTTGTCGGTGTTATGGGGGATACAGTTAGTCGTTAATTTCTTATGGAGCTTATTATTTTTCGCATTTAGAAATCCGTTTTTGGGATTGATAGATATTTTATTACTCGATATTTTAGTGTGGATTTATATATCAAGGGCATATCGAAAAGAGAAAGCGGCGGCACTGTTATTTGTGCCATATTTCTTATGGCTTCTTTTGGCTACATATCTTAACGGATATGTATATTTGTACAATTAAAAAATTCTTCTTATGGAAATAATACATGATTTGTCGAGAAAACAGTTTCAGACTGTCGCTGACGGGAAAACTGCATACGTGTCGTATGATCTTGTCGATGGTTGCTTGAATATAGAACATACGATTGTCCCCCGGGAAATCGAAGGGCGGGGTATCGCTGCCGCTTTGGTGAAGGCTGCTTATGACTATGCGCTTGACCATGACTTACTTCCGGCTGCGACATGCCGGTATGCGACAGTCTGGTTGGATCGGAATCCTCAATACAAAGATAAGGTTTCGTCTATGAAATAGTTTAGCGGTCTTTTCAGCAAAAACCGATTCTATTTCTAAGAGTCTGTCTTTCATCTATTTCAAAGCAAGCTACATCGGCATGTGTGATTCTGTTTCGTGAAAATTTTATGCCCGCCTCACCGAGTCGGAGATAGGCGTTTTGCATAATGGTTCGCGATATGATTTTCATGGTTCGGGCGTTTGCATAACAAGAATATTGGTCGGAACAAAGGTATTCTATGTAATGCTGCATGATACTTTCTGCTTTTTGTTCAAAAGAGAAATCTTTGTCCGATAGCATTTGTTTCAGGATTTCGAATAACTCTTCCGAGGTATAGTCTTCGAAAATTAAAGTGTGGTCGACTTCGTGAGCGCCGTTATCAATTAACTGTTCTACCAAATCTTGCCGGGGAGCCCGGTTCTCGGCAATGATGAGAGCATGAGCTCCGGGCATGGCAGAGGTGTATCCTGCTAACTTGATTCGTAGTTGTTCGCTATCAAATGTGTTGTATGCATTTTTGAATTTCGGAGAGTCTCCATCGATGAATAAAAGTCCCTGTCGTGACTTTTTCATGGCATCTTGTAGAACTTCGTCCACTTTATAGTCTGGGACATTGTAGAGCTGTTCTCCTTTTATTTCTATAAATTGTCCGTTGCCGAGTATGTTCATGGCTTTCAGTAAGTCGGACATAATTTCAGCGACTGTGCTTTTTCCGGTTCCTGTATTTCCAGCAAAGCTCCATTTCAAAGGGATTTCCCCAAAGAAATTTTTTCCGTTCTCGTGTAATAGCCGGGCGATCTTTACAAAGTTATGGATTGCGGCTTTTACATTGGATAATCCGATCATTCTGTCGAGTCGGGTTAAGCATTCATCTATGGTTTGTTCATCGAATTTCTCCGAAGATATGATTATTTTTTCATCGGTATTATCGGGTATATCTTCTTGTTCGATGGTGACGAGCGACCGTTTGTCGGGATTCCCCGAATCGTATATTCCGCTTTGAGCCAAACGAGTGGCCATAGCCGGAAGTATTTTCGAAGAGATAAGTCTGTTGACATAGCGGGCGTTCCCGAAATGGCGGTCTCTGTTTCGATGGTCTTTTTTTATCAGTTCTAATAGAGTTTGACGAGCAGAGTCGGTTATTTCGTACCCTTCGCGTTGTATGGTGAGGTCGGCTATCTCCAATAATTCTTCGGGTGAATAATCTTCGAAGTGAAATGTAAAAGGAAATCGGGATTGCAAGCCGGGGTTCGATTCCAAAAGCAGTTTCATTTCTGCCGGATATCCGGCGAGAATAACGATTGTCCCGAAGTTGTCGTCCGACAGTTTCGGTAATAATGTTTCTATGACTCTGTTTCCGAAGTCGCGTTTGTCTCCATCTTTGTCATTGGTAAACAGACTGTAAGCCTCGTCTATGAAAAGGACCCCTCCTTTGGCTGCTTCGATGGCAGCTTCGGTTTTTTGTTCGGTCTCTCCCAACCATTTGCCAACCAATTTGCTCCGGTCGGTACGTATGACGTGACCTTTTTCGAGTAACCCCATTTTGTGGAAAATCTCACCGATGAAATCGGCAACGGTTGTTTTCCCTGTTCCCGGGTTTCCAGTAAAGACCATGTGAAGGGGTGGTATCGAGGCTTTTAACCCGGCTCTTTTGCGTGCGGCCAATAGTTTTACATAGTTGAGATGTTCGGCAATGCTCTGTTTCAGATTGTTTAGCCCGATCATCTCTTGTAAAGAGTTCATGGCATCTTTTTCTTTTGTCGGGTCTATCTCTTTTTTTTCTCCGATCGGGGGGCGTGTCTGTATGTTGAATAGATTATATTCTCCTTCTTCTTCGTTCCCAATGCGAAACGGAGCATTCAATACTTTTTCTCCTAAGAAATAGATCTCGACGGCATATTCTCCGTTTTCATAATCCGAGAAGTCGACGGGTTCTTGGAATGTCCATAGCCGGTTTCTTTCTTCGTCGTCTTGTGAAATGAAAGTTCCGACTGTTTCGTATTTGGTTAATCCGGTTTGTGTACGGATTTTTATTTCATATTCATACGATTTGTCCGTGTCTTTTAGTTTGCTTATCCCGCAGAATCCGATATAGTAGTTGCTATGTATACTCGGGTTTATGCTTGTGTAGGAGATGATAGGACGGTCTGGGTCGGGAGCGATGCTTTCGTTTTTGAACAATAGATAGTTGTTTACTTCGAAACATTCGTCGTATTTCTGGGGCAAAGATATAAAAGTCGCGCTTTTGGTTGTATATTCTTCTTTGTCGGAGAGTCGGGATAGGCAGTAAATCCATGAGCCTTCTCTGTTTTCTCTTTCAGGAAGAGCGAAATATGCCGATGGACTAGCGTAGTTTTCGGTGTCGATCGGCATGGAAATTTGAGTTTCTATGTAGGAGCTTCCATCGGGGGCAATTAGTTCTGCTAAAAAAGTTTCGTCCCAAGCATCTATTGTAGCAGATTCGTTTTGTCCTATGCATTCTGTCGAAATGAATAGATATTCTCCTTCATCAGTACTGAATTGTGTGCGTAGTGAATCTCTGGGTATTTGTTCTTTTGTGTCGCATATGGAGAAAAAAGTATTTTTAAAGATGATATGATGGCTGGTATTAGACGGGGAATTATCGCTTTCTTCTTCATCTTCCGTCTCCTCTTCTGATAATTGACTTTGAATAAACTCGTCGAGTAAACGATCAAATTCGTCGTCCGGTAAATCATTTTCGTTTTCGGCTTGCAATTCACTATTGGATAATGAATCCAATACAGATTCGGTTTCGTCGATATTATCTTTGATAGATTGTAGCAGCTCTTCGAGGCGTGCTATTTTTTTGTCCTTTTCGTCCATAGATCGGGTGTTTTCCGGTATGAGTTTGTGGGGCGAAGATAGTTATTTGTCATTAAAGAGGCAAATCGGTAACTATCGAATAAATTCTATCAGTTTGTATTTCGCATCCCATGTAATTAAAAACAGGATAAATTTTCAAATTTTATCCCGTTTTTAATGTGCGTGCTTGGCTATGAAAATTTTTAGAAAATTTCTGTAACGATACGAATGTCGCTTCTGTCGGTAAATTGTAACGTGAACCAGATCTTCCCTGCATCGTTTACTTTTTCTATGGAAACCGTGCAAGCTTCGTATTGTATGGGTGTATTGTCATTGTCACGGGTAGCCATGATTCCGTTGTTTAAAATCCCTTTTTGGGAAAAATCGCCTTGTGCAGAAAATCGTAAAAGTTTCCCTGTTTCGACATAAGTAAATCCATAGGAGCGTGTCGATTTGTCGGTCGGAGAGCCGGTTATATCCATGCCGGGCTCGCAGCTCACTTGGAGTCCTGCCGTTTCTTCCGTTTTGACGGTCGAGCCGGATATCCATGATTCTATTCGGGGCGTGGAGTCGATAGTAAAGCCCATTTGATAAGAGTTTGCCGAAATGGTAAACGAGTAGTTGTGGCTTTCTCCTGAGTCGAGGATAACGGTTAGAGTCGCTTTCCCTTCTTTAATAGCTGTCACTGTGAGTATTTTTCCCGACAATTCATAAGAAATCGCGGAGTTATTGGTCGTTATGGTATAACTTGTCGAGTTGGGTAGCTTGATAGATACCGACTCGTCTACCCGTAAAATAAAGTCGGTTGGTTGACTCTCGTTCTTATCGTCTTTACAGGCCGAAAAGAAAAGGAGGGCTGTTGCGATTGTTAGGATATAACGGATATATTTAGCTGCATTCATGATTGATGGTAATTTTTATTCTATGATTTGTACACGCATTTTCCCTGTTACGTAAGTAGTCGTGAATTGTATTGTGTGAAGCCCTGCGGACAATTCGGAAGGAATGAGATGTGTGGCCGGTTTTCCGTCCACAGTCCATTGTGTATCCAAGTTCATGTTTAGCATCAGGCGCACTGGTTCGTCGCTTTTCTTGTAGGTCGATTTTATGTCGATGATTCTTAAATAGGAGGCATCGGACAAGAGTACAGTTCCAGAAATGGTTATGTCTACGGGGGCAGATAATTCGTCGCTCGATAATCGGAGTGTCACATTGCGAGTCCCGATCGACCGGGGAGAAAAGGTTATGGCGAGGTTGATTCCGGTCGTGTTTAATTCATGAGCTGGCAGATTGGACATTCCCAAAGAAAAATCTCCCGAATCGTTATTCAATAGTTTTGCTGTAATATCTGTTGTCAGATTTTTCCCTTTGATGTATATCTCTTTATCTTTCGATGTTTCGGTTCCGATGTATCCGAATTCGATTTTGTCGTTCGATATACTGATACTTGGGGCGGAGGTGGATTGTCCCGAAAAACTGAATTCATAATTTGTCGAGTCGCCCCAGATATACTCTACCATATTGGGATAGTCTATGAAAGGATTTCTGTTTCCTTGAAAACTGTATACGGCGTTGTTGCGGTCTATTTCTTTTTGACTGACAGGGTCTTGTCGATGCCATTTCAGTAATAGGGACTGTCCATAGGCATTCAGTGTGGGGTAACTGTTTTGAGCGAACATGGATAGGGCAGAAGATTTCCATGAGTAGTCTTGATAGCAGGTCACGAAGTATAAATACATGCGGGCGAAGTCGCCTTTGTATTCGTCTGCGGGCTCGAACAGGTTGGTCGCTCTACCGTTGGCTTGTCCGGTTCCCACTTTGGTAACACCATTGTCGAACAAAGGAGAATCGACCTCTCCCAATGGATAATTGCTTTTAGCCGTGTTGGCAGCGGCATCGGAAGGCGTTAGGTGGTGTAAATCGTAGGAACCGTCGTATTTAAATCGGGTAAGAGGAGTGGCTGTTTCATCGTAAGCATCTCCCCACCAACTTTTGGGTACGCTGTGCTCGATGTTCATGCCTTTCGTTGCTCCTGCTCCGTTCGAAAAGTTATAAGAGTTGTTGGAATACATATCCCATACTTTTCCGTTGGGACGGACATCACTTTTTTTAAAGACTGTCCATGTACATGCTATTTGGTTGTAATCGCGAGACCCATAGGGAAGCCGGGTATGGTTTTTCAGGAGATTATGTAGCTCTGTTTTTAGTTCAGCGCCGTTTTTCCCTTCCAGAGAGTTGGGATAATAGTCTCGGGGCATATCGGCCAGCAAAGAGAAAATAGAACCGCATATAGCGGTGAAAATCATTACATATCGTTTATTCATGCTGCTTTAATAAAAAGGGGTTCAAAGGTAATCAGAAACAATGGAACAGCCAAGTCTTTTATTTGTTTTAGGTTTTCTTATTGTTTGGCACTCTTTCTTTTCGATATATATTGTCGATATTATCTCTATTTTTGGCTTTTTCCCACATAAATATTGCCGCAAAAGTGATACCTTTGTAGCCTATATGTACATTGGAAAACGATATTTTGATGGAGAAGAATAATACACAAAAGGGAATCGTTCAATTCGCTATGGAGGCGGGAGCCTATATGGGGCTCTATTTCGTGGTGAAATTTATATTTGCTGTGTTGAGTTTGAATTATCCTTTTTGTAATGTCGTTTCTACTATAATGTTGCTATTCGTCCCGTTGGTAGTTTTCTTCATGATGCGTAGGTTCAGTAATCAAAATGAAGGAGGCAGCTACTTCTCTCAATTGTGGATGATGGGTATTTTGCTTTTCTTTTTTGCCTCGCTTATCAGTGGTTTGGCACAGTATATTTATTATGTTTATATCAATCCAGAATATATAAAATCTCAGCTTTCGGCTGCTGTAACTTTGTTGGAATCATTGAATATGACAAGTGACCCTTCATTGTTGGAGGCTGTAAAAACCGGTTTGGAACAGGGGAATATTCCGTCTCCTATGGCAGTCGTTATTCAACAAATGTGGGTGAATGTATTTTTCGGTTCTTTATTGTCGGCAGTAATGGCATGGCTCGTTTCTGTTTGGTTTAAGTCAAGTAAAACAAAGAAATAGGAATATGGATATTTCGGTAATAGTCCCTTTATATAATGAGGCGGAGTCACTTCCTGAATTGACTGCGTGGATCGAGCGGGTAATGGAGGAAAACAAGTTCTCGTATGAAATTTGGTTTATTAACGATGGGAGTACCGATGACTCTTGGCAAGTGATTGAGTCGTTGCGAGAAAAAAATTCTCGTGTTAAGGGTGTGAAATTCCGGCGGAACTATGGCAAATCTCCGGCGCTTTATACCGGATTTCAAAGAGCCGAAGGCGATGTCGTTATTACTATGGATGCCGATTTGCAAGACAGCCCCGATGAAATCCCCGAATTGTATCGTATGATTGCGGTCGAGGGGTATGACCTCGTTTCGGGCTGGAAGAAAAAGCGTTACGATCCGTTATCCAAGACTATACCCACTAAATTGTTCAATGCGACAGCTCGTAAAGTGTCTGGTATAAAAAATCTGCACGATTTTAATTGCGGGCTGAAAGCGTATAAAAAAGAGGTGATAAAAAATATAGAGGTTTATGGCGATATGCATCGTTATATTCCTTACTTGGCTAAGAATGCCGGATATAATAAGATTGGGGAGAAGGCTGTCCATCATCAGGCTCGCAAATACGGTAAGACGAAATTCGGATTGGATCGTTTTGTAAACGGGTATCTCGATTTAATTACGCTATGGTTTTTTTCGCGTTTCGGGGTAAAACCTATGCATTTTTTCGGGCTGTTGGGTAGTTTGATGTTCTTTTTAGGACTTATTTCTGTCATTGTTGTGGGGGCGAATAAGTTATATTGTTTATATAATGGTTTACCGTATCGGCTAGTAACCGATTCTCCTTATTTCTATTTGGCGTTGACAGCTATGATTTTGGGTACTCAATTGTTTCTTGCCGGTTTTTTGGGAGAACTTATTTCTCGAAATTCGAGTGAAAGAAATAATTATCAGATAGAAACCGAATTTAAGTAATTAACGTAAGTCTTGAATTTATGAACGGTTTGAAAGAAAACGAATGTCCCGATTTGCTTACACTGGTGAAGGTTAGGAGTTCGGTGCGATCTTTTAAGTCTTCGAAGGTCGAGCGGGCTAAACTCGAATATATTTTGGAGGTGGCTAGACTGGCTCCGTCGGCTGTGAATTTTCAACCGTGGGCTTTTGTCGTGGTTCGTGACCCGGAAAAGCTAAAAGCTTTGTACGATTGTTATCCACGTGAATGGTTCGCGTCGGCTCCGATGTGTATAGTTGTTTGCGGAGACCATAGTACGTCGTGGAAGCGTTTGTCCGATAATAAGGATTTTTGTGATGTCGATATAGCGATAGCAACCGAACATTTAGTTTTGGCTGCTGCCGAACAAGGATTAGGTTCTTGTTGGGTTTGTAATTTTGACGTGCAGCGATGTAAAAAGATTTTGAATTTGCCCGATTTATGGGAACCTATGGTTCTTTTGCCGTTGGGCTATCCTGCCGAGGGTGTGGAGACGGAGAGAAAGAGGAAACCATTTAATGATGTGGTGAGATGGGAAGACTTTTGAGTTTTATCGAAGGAGTTCTATTTTTATGTGCGTGTTGCTTAGTTTTAAGTAACTGTGGCAGTAACGGTTGTGTGGATAATCGTAGTAGTATTCCTTTGGCTCAATTTTATTCTTATGATGCACAAGAGACGGCTTTGTCTGTCGATTCCATTTCAATTTTCGGTATAGGACAGCCAACCGATTCTATGTTACTCGATTCGGCGGTTGCCGTAACACAAGTTTATCTTCCGTTGCGGTTTACACAAGACTCGACGCAATATGTCATTCATTACGAACAGCAAGGTCTTTCGTCTCCTCGTTATAACGATACGCTCACATTTGTTTATCGGTCGTATCCCTATTTCGTGTCGATCGATTGCGGGGCGATGTATAATTTTGTTATCGATACGTGTCGGTATACACGTAATATACTTGACTCTGTTTCTGTGACAGTCCCGGAGATCACGAATAAAAATGTGGAGAGTATACGGATTTTTTATACAGTTCAAACCCAGACCCCAGATGAGGAGTAAAATTTTCATATTGTTTTTAGGGGTAATCTTTGCGTCGGTTGCGCAACGACGGGTGACACCTGTCGATCCAATAGCGAAAAGGGAAATTGTACCGGTGCAAACGGATAGTGTCGTTGCGGAGCCGGAAGAGCCAGAAATAAAGGGGTATCTTTATCCCTTGTTTAATGGTCTCTCCGTAAATGTCAACATTCTTGACGGGATCACAAATTTATTCGGACAAAGTTATGGCAATTATGAAATAGCGGCAGAATTGGATTTGCATAATCGTTTTTTCCCAGTATGGGAAATCGGGATCGGACATGCCGATAATACTCCCGAGGGATTGAACTTTACATACAGGAATAAAGCTTCTCTTTATAACCGTGTAGGAATGAACTACAATTTCGGATATAATAAAACTGCAATGAGTTTTTTCTATATCGGTATTCGGTATGGCTTTTCTTTTTTTACGTATAATATAGATAATATTTTAGTAGAGTCACCTTATTGGGGTGAGTCTGAAAAACTACAAATTACCGGACAGAAATCATGGGCCCACTGGGGTGAGCTGTTGGGAGGGCTTCGGGTGCAAGTGTATAAAAATTTTTATATGGGGTGGACTGTTCGTTATCGATTGATGTTCAGCCATAAAAAGAATACTTATTCTCAACCGTGGTATATACCGGGATTTGGAACGGATAGTTCTCCGTTTGGATTTACTTATACGGTAGGTTATCGATTTTCTTTCGGGAAAAAAGAAAAGAAAATAGAGTCTCAACCAGTTGCAGAATGACGATATGGGTATGTTGGAATCAATAGAGAAGATATTGCACGATGTTGCCGATCTATTTTCTGCCAATACGGAAGCATGGCATAATGTGGTTTATGTAATCTTGATCGTTTTGATAGCCATTTTGTGCGATGTGCTTTGTAAGTTGCTAATAAATAGATTGCTACTTCCAATCATTCGCCGTACAAAATTTGAATGGGACGATCATTTATATGACAAGAAGGTGGTGTCGAGGCTGGCTGCGTTGGCTCCAGCTTTTATTCTATATGCATTTTTGCCTTCGGCGTTTGATATAGAGAGTAGTTGGTATATACTTATCGATCGTATATGCAAGGTTTATATCATAGCTCTTATTCTTCGATTCTTGAATGGTGTGCTGAATGCATTTCTCGATATTTTTAATGGAAAGGAAAGTTTACGCCATTATCCCATAAAAGGTGGTGTGCAGACCATACAGGTTATCTTATTTTCAATTGGTTTTATCAGTATAATAGGAACAATTATAGATCAGTCTCCTGCTCGTTTGTTTGCCGGATTGGGTGCATCTGCTGCGATTCTCATGCTGATTTTTAGGGATACGATATTGGGGTTTGTAGCCGGAATACAGCTTTCGGCAAATAATATGTTACATAAAGGAGATTGGATAACGGCTCCGGCATATAATGCTAACGGTATCGTACAAGATGTGACTCTCAATACAGTAAAAGTTTTGAATTTTGATAATACGACGACCACTATTCCGCCATACGCTTTGGTGACAGGCTCTTTTACCAATTGGCGAAGTATGTTTGAAGGAGGGGGGCGTCGTATCTCCCGGCAGATACTTTTGGATATAAATAGTATTTCTTTTCTCCGTGAAGAGGATTTACTTCGATTTAAGGATCATTTTTTGATCGGTGAGTTCGTTGTTCAGCGGTTACACTCTATTCAACAGGCTTGTAACTCTGGAAATTCTTTTTTGGCAGAGGAACTTAGGGTTACGAATAGTATGTTGTTCAGAGTTTATTTGGAAAACTATATACGTCAAATGGGAAAATCCAATCCCGATATGCTTTATATGGTACGTTATCTGCCTATGGCGGAGCGAGGACTGCCAGTAGAACTTTACTTGTTCTCTGCGGAGAAAACATGGAAGATGTATGAGGCCGTTGTAGCAGATTTGATCGACCATACCATAGCCGTGACAGCCGAGTTTGGATTGCGTTTGTATCAATCACCGGGAAGTTATGATATACAATGCCTTCGGGAAAGAGTAAATCAAATATAGGAAAAATGAGAAATTCTAGACGATATGTTTTTATAATTACTTGTAATGTAGAAAGTTATTTTTATTTACAGTTTATAGGTTAATATTTATGAACGATTGTTTGTGCATATTAATTCATAGAAAAAAATTAAATGATAATTAGGGTGTATTCTTATTCCTGCTTATATTTATTCCGTAGATTAAAAGAGCTTTGGTAGATATTTTTATAGTGCTATGATTTCTAAATATATAATAAGGGCTTTGTATAAGAAATATTCAAAACCTCCGCGAAATTTTTCCGAGTTGAATATCGATGAATTTGTATCTATTTGCGGCGATTCATACGGTATTACCGTCGACGATGTGTCTATGACATTCGGCCAGATGAGTGAAGATAATCCGTTTCGTACCATTTTGTTGCGTAACATATACGGTATAGAGAAATTCGAATATCACATGGCGTTGGTTTCTTCATCATACATTCTGTTTTTTAGTCGAGAAAGCTGTGATGTAACTGTTCATTTTAAGCCGGAATCAACCTCCTGGCTGAAACGTTTTTGCTGGTGGGTTAAATTCCGGCTTTTACATCTAAATTAATTAGTAAATAACGGGTTCTTTTTTGGCCGTTTCATTTTTCCATTTCTGGGCATATTCTTCCAGTGTATGTCCGATAATTGTCCCGATTTTTCGATAATTCATTTCATCGAGATTTGCTAACGATACTCGTATAGACCATCGAGGTCCATCGAATCCATCACCGTTCAGAACGACTACACCGGCTTCTTTGGCTAATCTAATGACAAAGTCGAGTGGTTCGTAATTTTTTTCGAGATACTCGGCAAAGTCTTTTCCATATAATTGGGTTGCCCATACCATAATATCGATTTCGGAATAGTACCCGGCCCGCAAGCTATCGGGAAGTAATTTGAATCCGGTCTTTTCCCACATGGCCGTCAGTCTATTGGTTATCATCTTCTGCAATTTGTTTTTGTATCTGTCTTGCATGTCGCAAAGAGAGAAGAGAGCGAAGAGTGACATTTGTATTTGTTGAGGAGTGGATAACCCTGCCGTGTGGTTAAGTGCTACCAACCTACTGTCGGCGACCAATCGATCGATAAATAAAATCTTGTCGGGATTGAGGTTGATACTATCGTATCTGTCGTGTAGTTCTTTTCGTTGTTTTTCGGGAAGAAGAGCTATTTGAGCATCGAATACGTTGTGGCGGGCAATAGCGATAGTCGCTAATCTCCAACCGGTGGCCCCGAAATATTTTGAGAAAGAATATACACAAGCCGTGTTATAGGGCAGTTCATACATAAGAGAACGGAAATGGGGCACGAATGTACCATATACATCGTCGGTTATAATCATGAGGCTGGGATTGTTTTCCCGTACGATTTTTATTATTCTCTTGTGGGTCGCTTCATCTAAACTGTATGAGGGAGGGTTGCTCGGATTGACCAAACAGAGCAGTTTTATAGAAGGGTCTTTTAGCTTATCTAATTCATTTTCGGGATATTGCCAAGTATGATAGCCTTCTTTTGTCAGTTGCGAGGCTTGTATATTGACTACGTCGAAATTAAATTCTTTTAGTTGGGGAATTTCGATATAAGGCGTAAAGATAGGAGTCATGAGAGCTATTCGGTCACCTTGTGATAACAGTTTATTTGCTTTCAGCGAATTGAAAAGATAACACATAGCAGCGGTTCCACCTTCTGTCGCGAAAAGATCGTAGTGGTCGGGAGGTGTTTGTCGGTCGCACATTTCTTGTATTAAATACTTTTCAACGATCAATTCGGTGTATTTGAGTATACGGTCTGGGTCGGGATATTGGTCGCCTATGATGCCATCTACCCATTCATGAATCAGATCATCGGCATTTATGCCTTCTTTCGTGAGAAACTGAACACTTTCGTTCAACAAATGTGCAGCCGGTGTTTTTTTGTGATGTTTGAGAAAATTTTCAAACCGTTTGGCTATTTCTTCTTTTTGAGGCATTCCGGCGATACCTTCTTCGGGAAGTTCAAATGTGAGTTTTGCTTCTTCGACAGCAAAAGTACCTAAGAGGAAAAAAGCCTCCCTAGCGACTGTGTTTATCCAATTAGGATTTCCCCGACCTGCATTTAAGAATTGGCAGACGGCTTTCTGGTCGCACTCTTTGGCATAGGAAATTAGATCGTTTTTTATTTCGAAGGGACTCATCTGTTCCAGTCCTTGTTCGAATCTTTTGCCGTAATCGGCCATGGCACGAGGCAGTTTTTCTTGACTTTTCATAATTGTTACGAGTATTTGTATATATATGTCTTTTGTTTATGCAGAGAGAAGGACTAAGACGACGCCCCCTAAAATGAGCAGAGTATTACCGATAGCATAAGTTACCGTGTATCCCATAGCCGGTAACGTGCTTCCAAGACTTTCTTGGATAGCTCCCAACGCCGCAGTTGTGGTACGGGCTCCCGCGCAGCAGCCTAAATTTATAGCTGGTCGGAATTTGAATACTTTCGCACCGATAAGCAATCCTAATAATAACGGTATTGTAGTGGCTAAAACTCCGGCAATGAATAGCATGAAACCAGCTTCACGGATTCCGGACAGGAACGTGGGGCCCGCGGTTATTCCTATAACAGCGATGAACATATTCAAACCTAAGTTATTGAATATCCAAACTGCTGGTTCGGGAACTCGTCCGAAGGTCGGGTGTTTGGTTCGTAACCAACCGAAGAATAACCCAGAGAGTAGAGCTCCGCCACTTGTACTCAAACTGATAGGAACACCACCTAAATGAATGGTCAGAGCTCCGATGATACCACCGATGAGGATACCGAGACCTACGAATATCATATCGGTTTTATTGGTAGGCCGGTCGACATATCCTAAGGTGGGGGCTGTTTCGCTTATTTCTCGTTTTAGTCCTACGATTTCCAGTGTGTCGCCTTTATACAATACAGTTTTCGGATAGACCGGTATTTCTACGCCCGAACGCTTTATCTGTTTGATAATGATTCCGTGCATACAGGGTAACGAACGGAGATGACGAACCGTTTTTTTATGAAGTTCTTTGTTGGTAAGTAGTACGAAAATATCTTCCACGGGGAAGTCCAATAGTTCTGGATCGAAAATTTCTGGCCCTATCCAGCTTTCGTCTTCTATGATGGTTTCCCGTCGTCCGCTTAAAACCACTTCATCGCCTTGTTTAAGAACTGTTTTTTGGGTTATGTCGAGGACTTCTCCATCGATTCGGACACGTTCGACGAAGACTCTTCTTCCCATCTCCTTAATATGTTTTTCTATTTCTTTTACCGTTTGTGGAGTTTTGAACCAGTCCGATTCTATTTTGTAGGCCCTGAATACAACCGGTCGGTTGGCATTCATGAGTGCCGGATCGTTTTCTTCGTTGTCTTGTTTCAGTTCTTTTTCAAGTGCCCGGGTATCGTTTTTTACTTTTTCGAGTCCACCGAGTAACCGAGGACCGAGTGTACCTAAGATGTAAGCCGAGCCTATGGTTCCGAAAATGTAAGTGACGGCATAGCAAACCGGTATGATATTCAACCATTCTTGTTGTTTTTCTGCTGAAATTCCAAGAGTACCGATGGTGTCTGTTCCAACTCCGATGGCTGCCGATATGGTTTGTGCTCCGGCAAACAGACCTATGGTCATACCTGCATTATAACCCATGATTTTGGCAATTAAGTAGGTAGAGCCTATACAGACAATGCCGAATATACAAGCGAATATAACTTGATGGATTCCGTCGCTGCGTAAGGATTGGAAAAATTGAGGACCTACGCTATATCCGATAGCAAATAGGAATAGCAGGAAAAATACCGATTTGAGTGGACCGGGAATATCGATGTTCATTTGTCCTACCAATACACCTACTAATAAAACCGAAGTGACGGTTCCCAAAGAGAAGTTTTTGTATTTGAGACTTCCTATCCAAAAACCGATACCCAGAGTGAGAAAAATCGCCATCTCGGGATAGCTGCGGAAAAAATGAATGATTATATCCATATAGTTTTAAAATTAAATTAGGCTTTGTTATGTGGGGTATTTTTATTTATATGGATATAACAAGTTTCGGTGTGGATTGTTTTATTGTCGGAATATGATTATATGGTTCAGTAGAAAATCTGTGAGGGAGTCCTAAATTTCAACGATGAATTTTTTGTCTATAACCACGTTTCAGTCACTTCGATGAGAAGTCGGGAATGCTGTCATAGGATTTTGTAGAGTTTAATCTATTCGTCATAAGTGTTTAACCCCTCCGTCCTACGGACACCTCCCCTATATTTTGTTTGACAACAAAACACAGAGGAGGAGGTTTAAAATATATCTTCGATAGTGGCTTATAAATTCCCTGCTGATTTTCCACGGAGTCGATTATATTTGTAGAATAATTAAATTATGAAGCGATGGTTAAGATAATGGAGATAAGATTACCGCATTACGGGAGAGGGTATCATTTGATAACCCAAGAGCTTTTGTCTCGTCTCCCTCAGTTGCCGGAAAACGGCTTGCTGAACCTTTTTATCAAGCATACTTCGGCTGCATTGACAATCAATGAGAATGCCGATCCCGACGTCCGTTTGGACTTTGAAGCCTTCTTCGACCGAATCGTGCCCGATGGGGCTTCTTATTTTAAACATATATACGAAGGTGACGACGATATGTCGGCACATATCAAAGCATCTTTATTGGGAGCTTCTTTGACTATTCCGATAAGAGGCCGAGCCCTTGATTTGGGTACGTGGCAGGGTATTTATTTGTGTGAGTTCCGTAACGGCGGAGGTGCTCGTCGTGTCACCGTTACGATTGTAGAATAAAAAACGAGGAGAATACGAATACCGTATTCTCCTCGTTTTTATTGAATTGTCGTTTTTGTTACATATTGTTGTATTCGTCGTCCATATTCAGATCGGCAAATCCTTCTTCGTCGAGCTCCGAGGGATCGAAGGTTTCATCTCCGTAAAAGGTTTCATCGAAGTCGGAAGAATTATTTGCGGCATTCTTTTTTTCCAGTTCTTCGAAATCCATCGTTTGTTGGGGAGGATTGCCTTCCTTACGTGTGCAGACCGGGGTCTCTAAATCTTTTCCCGGTTCGATCTCTTTCAATTCCATAAAAAACATGCGATCGGTCATGTAATCGAATACAAAAACTAATCGTTGGCCTTCGTCTTCGATGAGGTCGCTTAGTTTTGTAGACGCCATGATCCACGTATCTTCGTCAGAATCTTTCCCCATGTCCATCAGGGTAATTTCTGTTTTTTTCTCCCAATCGTCGTCACAAATGAAGAATGAGGTCATTTGATCCTTAGAAAAGCCGACAGAATCGAGTATGGCATCGTGCAGTTCGAGAAAAGAAGCATCGGAATCGATGCATATTTCCCGTTTGAAATTGTCGACTTCGTCTGAAACAATTCTGAATTTATATATCATAATTTTTTTGTAATTAGGTTCTTTTTTTCGGTATGTAAAAGTACTAAAAATCTTTCTCCTGCCAAATAAAGCCTATAAAATTTCATGATTATAATCGATATTCAGGGAATAACTTGCGGATAAGTATAAAAGGTCGTTGTTATTTGAGGTTTGCATTTAGTCCTCAAAAAAAGGACGAGGCATATCAGAAAGATATGCCTCGTGTATGATGGAAAATCAGAGGGGTGTCTTTTTATATTTCTAACCCCTCTCCTCAGAAACTATCGTTTCTTCGGTGTCTCTCCTATACCACTTCGCAGCACCCTGTAATGCTACGGGATACGGCAGGGGAGAAGGGGGGAATACATCTCACCCTCCTCTGTGTTTTGTTGTCAAACAAAATATAGGCGAGGTAGCACGTAATGACGGAGGGGTTAACTCGTTTCGTATATTAGAAATTCCAGCCGACGCGTAACGATGGAGTCGCATGGAATCCAAATCTGCTTTGTAAATTAGAAGTAGTACCGTCTGTTTCGGTGGTCGTCGATCCTGAGACAGTTGTGGTAGTTCCTCTTTTGTAGTTCATAGAGTCGTAACCCAATCCGAGTTCGAATCCTAAATACAGGCCTTTGCACAGATAAACATCTACACCGGTAAATACATTTACGCCAAATCCCAGTCCGGGACGTTTGGACTCTGTTTTATCGTCGTTTTCGGTGTTGTCGGTTTTTGTTTTAGCGGTAGAAGTCAATAGGCCAATTTCACCGCCAACATACGGAGAGATTCTTTCGTATTTGGTAAAGTGATACTCAAAACCGGGCATAATCGAAAATGTGGTGATAGATTCTTTGCTGTTTCTTTCGTACTCTTTTTGGTCTGTCGGGCTTTCGTAATAGGTGACATCTTTATCGGTAGATGTGTTTAATCCCAGTTTCAAGCGAACAGCCATTTTTTCGTTTAAATGCAAACGAACTTTGGCGCCGTAGTCGGGTAATGAAAATTGTCCGTCAGTAGTAGCTCCGCCGGGCGAATAGTTCAATTCTGTCGAGAAACTCATGTTTTCGGGTTTGTACTTGTTTTGTGCGTTTACACTAGTCAGTACTACGGCTGCCATAGCTGCCACTAAGAAAATTTTCTTCATAACATTGCTTGTTTTGTTTTTCCTACTCTTTTGATGGTTTTCGGAGATTCCATTAATAATATAATTGCAAATATATTTAATAGATTCTAATTCTAAAATATTTTATTTAAAATAATGCAATAAAATTATATATTATAGTGTGTATGAGTTTGGGGACTTTTTTAACAAATCGCAAACATAACTTGCATTTGTCTCTGGTTTGCACTACATTTGCGGTGTCGAATGTGAGCTGTGGCTTTGTTCGATAACCTTTTTTTGATAAAAGCGTTTTTGCTTATCCTTTCATGGAAAATCGCCAATTTTCAATTCACGAAGGATAGAGCAGTCACAGAACGCTCATGCTTGCCTATACCACCCCAGCAAGGGGTGAGGTTATACCGGCAAGGCGTGGGGTGGGCTGTTTATTTCGTGAATGGGTGTTTGGCGATACCTCCGTGAAAATAAGCAGAATGTTCCCTACGCTTTTTTATTTTAAATTCGTTCGAAGGGGGACAGGACGATGTAGCAGGTATGAAGATAAAATGTATTATTTGTATCGTATTTCTCGTTTTTTCGATGGCAGCAGGCGGTACGATACAAGCGCAGAACGAAGCGGTCGGGTATGTAATTTCTGTCGAAGGCGAAAAAGTTTATATCGATTTAGCGGCCGGGAAAGTAAAGCCGGGAGATAAGGTGGCCGTTTATTCAAAAGAGGGCTATTTCATTCACCCGGTTACTAAGAAACGATTAAAGAGAGAACCGTCGCAAGTTGCTTCGCTCGAAGTCGTAAAAGTGTATACCGACTATTCTCTGGCAAGGGCCGTTCCGGCACAAAGTCTGTCGAAGGTAGAGGTGGGAATGTCCGTTCAATGTAATGCGATGTCCCAGTCGAGTCATTCGGAATCGTCTGGCGATGTATATGGGCCCCCGGCTGCTAAGGAGAATCGCCCTTCTGTTTTATCGGTCGATCCAGTCAGGACAACAGACGAAAAGGTCTCGGTATTTGTGGCTCCGGCACAGGTGAACGATGTGGTCGGTGTGGGGTATTTCGGAACGTATGTGTCCGATTTGTTGATGGAGCAATTGATGTTTTGCGACAAGGTTCGGCTACTCGACCGTACGGTGATGGGAATGCAAATGGACGAGACCGATTTGACCGGGAGCTACATAGATCCTAATACCGCGATACAGCGGGGAAAAATAGCCGGGGCTCAATATGTAATTCAGGTGACCATGCAGAAGCCCGATGTGGCCAATGTGAGAACGGGTATTCCTTTGGCGTCGATTATGGGGGCTTTTCAAGCCGGTTTCGGAAAAAATCTCGGAGCACAATACATGTCGAATGTGGAGGTGGCGACCTTGACAGCTTCGGTAAGTATTACCGCCCGGGTTGTCGATTTGCAGACCGGCGAGGTTTTGTTTATGAGCAGCGGGACGGGAAAAGCGAAAGGAAAGTCGCAGTTGTCGATGGAATACGGCGCATTGGGCGGCGCGCAGTTGAACGGCGGAGCCGATGGTTTCAAGCAGACGGTTACCGGTCAGGCGATACAGAAAGCGTTCATCGGGATAGGTCGTAACCTGAACCAATATTTCAATGGAGATGCCAAGAGCCGGGTAATGGGTAGCGCCAGCGGATTCGGAAATTATGGCGATGAGATGAAAGCCAGAGGTTTTAGTTTATATATGGGAACGGAGAAGATTTCCAAAGACGATGCTCGTATGTTGTTTGCCGACCGCTCTAACTTGTATTTTCGCTATAAATCTGCAAAGTCGAAGAGTAATTGGGGCTGGGGGTTGATGGCATTAGGACCTATCATTGTTGTTGGCGGATTTTTTATTGATATAGCATATGGGGGATATGGAGAAGTTACTCCTTATACGATTGCAGCCGGAAGTGCCCTTTTATTGGCGGGCGCAGGTTTGGAGATTGCATCTGCTGTAAGCATAAAAAAAATAGCCCGAGACTATAATACTATGAGTAAGCAGAGCGACTATGCCTGCCGTTTGAGTTTGGTCGCTCCTGCTACCGGAGGCTTGGGTGTGCGATTGACATTTTGAAAAATATTTACAGCATAAATAAAACAGATATGAGAAAGAGAAATAAGTGTGGATTGTTTTTGTCGTTGTGTATGGCGGTCGCATGGACGACACAAGCACAAACATCGGCAGACGGTTATGTGATTGCGGTAGAGGGAGATGACGTATATATCGATTTGGCAGAAGGAAAAATTGCAAAGGGGGATATATTGGAGGTCTGTTCCAAACCCGGTTATTTCGTGCATCCGGTTACCAAGAAACGGATAAGGAAAGAGAGTAAACGAATTTCTTCGTTAATAGTGAAAGATGTTTTCGGAGATTATTCGACTGCCAAATCTGTTCCGTCACAGACATTGGAGTCCATACAGGTGGGCATGCCGTTGAAACGTATCGAAATGGCTGTGGATTCCTCGGCTAACGTGGGTCATATCGTTGCGATAGACGGTACAGATGTGTATATCGATTTGACGGAGGAGGAAATATGGCCGAATAGTAAGTTGGAGGTCTATTCCAAAGATAGCTATTTTGTTCACCCGGTGACCGGCAAACATATCCTCAGAGAAGGGGAGCAGGTTGCATCGCTCGAAGTTGTGGAAGCCGGTAGCGATTATACCCGGACTCGATTGAGTGAACCATCTCTTTCCCCGTTGGAAGCCGGTATGGCGGTGAAACAGGGATTGGCAGTCATGTCGGAATCGCCAACAGAGGAACCTGTTCAGATGGCTTTGCCAACGCAAAGTATGGAAGCTGCTACGGCTGGGAATAATTCCTCCAATTCTTTTTCGGGAACAGATTCGAATATTCTTTCGGGTGAAGAGATACAGGCAAAAGGTTTAAGTCTGTATAGGGGAGCGCAAAAACTGACGAAAGAAGAGATAAAAGCCATTCGGATTGTACCTCTATATGATATATATAGCAAAGTAAGAAAACAGAATGCATGGGCATGGGTAGCTATTGGTTTTGGTTCTGTGGCGGTATGCAGTGGGGTTATCTCTTTGTCTACTGAAAGTGCTTCTGGGGCGATCGCTATCCCAACGATAATAGGAGCCGGAGCTGTTGTCGGTGGAGCTATATTGGTATCGCATGCCCGAAAGCAAATGAAGAATGCTGCCGCTCTTTATAATAATATGAGAAACGGGCTTATACAACAGACTACATCGTATGAATTGAGTATGGTTGTTCCCGAAACCGGTGGATTGGGATTGAGGCTGAACTTTTAACATGGGAAAATAAGAAAGAGCCGGTACATCACGTATCGGCCCTTTCATCTTTGATATAAATTGGTAGATATTATTATAGATATCCTTTAATGATACCCCGTTTTGAATTGCGGACGAACAATACGATTTCGTCCCGTTCTTTGGTTGCGGGCAGTTCTGCCTCGATACGTTCTATCGCGTCGCTATTATTCATGTCGGATAAGTACAAGTAACGGTAGATTTCTTGGATATTGCAAATGGTTTCGTTGCTGAAATTGCGCCGACGGAGCCCGATGGAGTTTATTCCGGCGTAGGATATGGGATTGCGGCCGGCTTTGATGTAGGGCGGTATATCTTTATTGATGAGAGAACCTCCTTGTACCATCACATGTGCGCCGATGTGGCTGAACTGATGAATGAGGCTCCCGCCGCCAATCACAGCGTAGTTGTCGATAATTACTTCTCCGGCCACTTGCGTAGCGTTGGATATAATGACGTTATCTCCGACAACGCAGTCGTGGGCGATGTGTGAGTAAGCCATAATCAAACAGTTGCTTCCCACTATGGTTTTTCCTTTGGCTGCGGTTCCCCGGTTTACGGTGACACATTCGCGCAGTGTCGTATTGTCGCCTATTTCCACGGTCGTGTCTTCTCCTTGAAATTTCAAGTCCTGAGGAATCGCCGAGATAACCGCTCCCGGGAATATTTTGCAGTTTTTGCCAATACGCGCACCTTCCAGAATAGTAACGTTGGAACCTATTTGTGTCCCTTCGCCGATGATTACATTTTTGTCTATGGTTACGAATGGTTCTATTACTACGTTATTCGCAATCTTTGCGTCGGGATGAACGTATGCTAACGGTTGTTTCATTTATTTGCTTTTTAGATTTATTTATTCTTGATAATCTGTGCCATGAATTCGGCCTCGGTGACAATGCGCTCGCCTACAAAAGCATATCCTTTCATATAGGCGCATCCCCGACGCACTTCGGTCATCAGTGATAAGTGGAATATGACGGTATCTCCCGGTACGACTTTCTGGCGGAATTTGACATTGTCTATTTTCATGAAATAGGTCGAATAGCGTTCCGGTTCGTCGACGGTGCTTAATACCAGCAAACCTCCGGTTTGAGCCATAGCTTCGACCAGAAGAACACCCGGCATAACGGGTTCGGCAGGGAAATGCCCTTGAAAGAAAGGTTCGTTACCCGAAACGTTCTTTACACCCACAATGTGGCGTGTCCCCATTTCGATAATTTTATCGACCAATAGGAAGGGATAGCGGTGGGGGAGCAACTGACGGATACGATTGACGTCCATAAGCGGCTCTTTATTGGGATTGTAGGCGGGACATTGAATGTCTTGGCGACGGACTTCTTTGCGAATGAGCCGGGCGAATTGATTGTTGATTTTATGCCCGGGTCGAGTGGCGATGATACGACCTTTTATGGGTTTACCAACCAGTGCTATATCCCCTAAAATGTCGAGGAGTTTATGACGGGCCGGTTCGTTCTCGAATTCGAGCGGTTTGTTGTTGATGTACCCCAATTCATCGACGTGTTTGTGAGGAACGTTTAAAAGGTCGGCAAGCCTGTCGAGTTCGGTTTGTGAGGTTTTTTGATCGTAGATAACGATTGCATTGTCTAAATCTCCTCCTTTGATGAGATTATTTTTTACCAGCGGTTCTACTTCTCGTACGAAAACGAATGTGCGAGCCCCGGCAATTTCTTTTTTGAAATCGTGCAGATCGTCGAGACTGGCGAATTGATTGTTCAAGATAGGAGAGTCGAATGAGATGAGCGTGTTGATACTAAACTCATCGTCTGGTAATACTACGATTGAAGAACCGGTTTCTTCGTCGTGGATTTCGATTTTTGATTTGATAAGATAATATTCCCGTTCGGCATTTTGTTCTTCGAGTCCACAGCGCTCTATTTCTTCGGCGTAAACAGCGGCACTGCCATCGAGAATGGGCATTTCGGGTGCATTTACCTGAATGAGACAGTTGTCTATTTCTGCTGCATACAAAGCAGCCATCGCATGCTCGATCGTGCTTATTCTTACATCTCCGTCGGCTATGACCGTTCCTCTGCTTGTTTCTACTACGTTTTCGGCTAATGCCTCGATGACCGGTTGTCCTTCAAGGTCGACGCGTTGTATTTTGTATCCGTGATTTTCGGGGGCCGGTAGGAACGTGGCCGTAATATTCAATCCGGTATGTAATCCTTTACCGCTGACCGAAAAGCTGTTTTTTAGAGTCTTTTGTTTCATCGATATTATAGTTTATTTATTTTTCAATTGTTCTTTTAATGCTTCTATCTCCCTTTCGAGAGCTTTCACCGTACGGGTAAGTTCGGGAAGCCGTTTTACATAAACGACTTGTCTGGCAAATTCTTTGGAAGGAACAGCAGGGTATCCCATGATTACAGCGTCGTTCTCGACATGATTGGGTATACCCGATTGGGCTCCGACTTGAATTCGGTCTCCCAGTTTGATATGCCCGGCGACTCCTACTTGACCGCCTATCATAGCGTGGCTGCCGACTTTTGCCGAACCGGCAATTCCCGCTTGGGCCGCAATAACCGTGTGTTCTCCTACTTCGACGTTATGTGCGATTTGTATCAGGTTGTCGAGTTTCACACCTTTTTTGATAATCGTAGAACCCATTGTAGCTCGGTCTATTGTTGTATTGGCTCCGATCTCGACGTTGTCTTCGAGTACGACGTTTCCTATTTGAGCGATTTTCGCATATTCCCCGTTGGCTTGGGGTGCGAATCCGAATCCGTCGGCTCCGATAACGGTTCCTGCATGTAGAATACAATTGTTGCCGATGACACAGCTGTGATAGATTTTTACTCCTGCAAAAATGGTAACGTTATCGCCGATAACTACATCATTCCCGATATAGGTTTGAGGATAGATTTTTACGTTTTTACCTATTTTTACTCGCTCTCCGATATAGGCGAACGCTCCTAAATAGATATCGTCGGGGAGTGTGACCGACGAGGAGACATAGTTGGGTTGTTCAATACCACGTTTGGCGATAGTCGCTTCATTTACCAAATTGAGAAGCATCGCTAAACAGGCATATGGGTCATCGACTTTGATAAGAGTGGCTTCGATAGGATGCTCCGGCTCAAAGTCTTTATGTACCAGAACTATGCTGGCGTGAGTTTGGTATATATAGTGCGTGTATTTGGGATTGGCAAGGAAAGAGAGAGTACCGGGTGTTCCTTCTTCAATTTTAGACAGGTTATTGACTTCTACCGAGGGATTTCCAACCAACTCTCCATGCAGGAATTCTGCTATTTGTCGTGCTGAGAATTTCATATTGTTCTCTGTCTTTTGAGTTTACAATCGGCAAATTTCGCAATTTTTTTCAAATTCTTGGTAATAAGAAGTAGATTTTATTACAAAAGGATTGCTCCTTGCGATTTCATCTCATTTTATAAATCTGATTTTTAATGGTATAAAAATTTTCTGTTTGTGAAGCTAAGATTTATTCTTAAAAAAGAAGGTGATAAAAAGTTTGCATCTGTAAGAAAAATTCGTTTCGATAGATACTTTTTTAAGTGAAAAATGATTTCCTTTCGGATATTTATGTTATCTTTGCAACCTGCATTTTCAAGGTATATCGTGACTAGAAATAGTGCAGATAGTTTATAACAAATACACATTCAGCATAAACTATGAAATTGATGCAAGAAAAACTGTCGAAGTATGATGCTCCGCAGAAGGCCAAAGCCCTTGGTGTTTATCCTTATTTTCGTAAAATAGAAAGCGATCAGGACACCGAGGTCTTAATCAACGGCAAAAAAGTTTTAATGTTCGGTTCGAACAGTTATTTAGGTCTTACCAATCACCCCAAAATTAAAGAGGCTGCTATTGCCGCTATCCGTAAATATGGTACGGGTTGTGCCGGTTCCCGATTCTTGAATGGAACATTGGACATTCATGAGGAGTTGGAACATCGGTTGGCTAAGTTCGTAGGGAAAGAAGAAGCCATTATTTATTCAACTGGATTTCAAGTCAATTTGGGGGTAGTCTCTTGTGTCACTGGACGCGGAGACTATATTTTATGGGACGAACTCGATCATGCTTCGATAATCGAAGGTCGCCGTTTGTCTTTCTCTACTCCGGTGAAATATCGCCATAACGATATGCAATCGTTGGAGGACCAGTTGCGTAATTGCAATCCTGATAAGGTGAAATTGATAGTGACCGATGGCGTGTTTTCTATGGAAGGCGATGTAGCCAATCTTCCTGAAATCGTACGTCTGGCTAAGCAGTATAATGCAGCCGTGATGGTCGATGAAGCACATGGTATAGGTGTTTTCGGACGAGACGGACGTGGAACATGCGACCATTTCGGTGTGACCGATGATGTGGATCTCATTATGGGTACGTTCAGTAAATCATTCGCTTCGTTGGGCGGTTTTATCGCTACGGATAAGGTAACGGCAAATTATTTACGTCATAACTCTCGTTCCTATATTTTCAGTGCAAGTATTACACCGGCTTCGACTGCGGCGGTGGGTGCTGCTTTGGATATTATGGAGAGTGAACCGGAACGTATAGCCAACTTGTGGGACGTGACGAATTATGCTTTGGAAGGATTCAGACGTATAGGTTGTGAGATAGGGAATACATGTACGCCTATTATTCCGTTGTTTATTCGTGATAATGAGAAAACATTCCGGGTAACTCGCGATTTGTTTGATGAGGGTATTTTTGTTAATCCGGTTGTTTCTCCGGCTGTTGCGCCTAAGGATACGTTGATAAGATTTTCTCTGATGGCTACGCATACACGAGCACAAGTAGATGTAGCTCTTGAAAAAATCGAAAAGTGTTTCAAGCACTTGGATATTATCAAATAAGTATATAAGTATAGTTTGTTTTTAATACCGTTGGAGAGGAACTCTCCAACGGTATTTTTTTAGGCAGTAGAGTTTTATTTGAGTTATTTAAAAAACTTACCCACCTTATTGAAATAAGGTGGGTAAGTTAAAATCGGTTGAGACTAACGTATTAGTCATCTATGTCGATTAGGTTGAAATTTAAATCGAATGTAAGCTCTAATCGATTCGTAAGTTTCACTTCATAATCTCTTTTGTCCCTATCGATTTGTACAATTTGTGTATCTGGATAGTTTTGGGATACATAGCTTGCAATTTGTACAGGAATGATAGCTGTTGGCACTGTCGAATATTTACATTCAACTTCTTTCCATTCACCGTCTTTTAAAAATTCGACTTTGGAACCATTGGTGAAAACAACTTCATAACGGGTTTCCAGAAAATCCCGTTCGAGTTTTGCCAAAGCGACTTTCTCTTTCGGGAAATGTGTCTTGATGAACAGCTGTGCTTTTTGAGGTAATTGGGTAACAGCAATGGGTTTGTCGTTATCGGCGCAAGCCGTAGAAATACCAAGAGCCATTAGAATTGTTGTAAGAATCATTAGCTTTTTCATAACATTCAAAAATTATTAGTTAGACATTGTTTTAATTTGATGATACAAAGATTAGGAGCAATTTTGAAATGAATTTGAAATTCTGGGATATTATTTGAAAAAAATCGTTTTTTTAGTTTATGGCCAAGTAATGGAGAAATAGTGCTTCGACTCTTTGAACTGATATTCTATATGCAGATTGTAATATCGACAAACCGCTTTTACCAGAGCCAAGCCTAATCCGGTAGAACCTTCTTTTTTGCTTCCCTGATAAAATCTTTCGAATATGTGTTCGGTGTCCAAAGGCGTTGTTCCATCATTGGCAATTGTCAGGGTGCGATTGATAAGAGTGATTTCGATATTGCTGTCTTGTGTTGTATGTACATATGCATTTTTAAGTAAATTGGTAATTAATGTAGAGGCCAAAGACTCATTCATTAAAACAATGAATGTTTCAGGAATGTTTATTGTATAGGAAATATTTCGTGATGAATATATTTCGTTGTATAGAGAGATTTGTTCTTTAATTATAAAAGCTAAATCTATATTTGTGCTCTCGGGGAATTGTCCGTTTTCAATTTTTGTAAGTAGTAGTAACGTTTTATTGAGTCGAACTATATGCCCTAATGTTCTTTGCATCTTGAATAGTTCTTCTATTTGTGTTTCATTGAGTTCTGTGTTATCGAGCAGCCATTCGAGACGATTCCCTAAAATGGCTAAGGGAGTTTGTAGTTCATGAGAGGCATTCCCTATAAATTGTTTTTGTTGCTCGAAAAGTTCTTCCGAACGATTTGCCGCTTCTTGTGCTGCTACATTGAGCTTGTGAAATTCAGAAATATTCGTGTCGTTGGGTACTGGTGTATTGTGTCTGCCCGGAGTGTAATTGTCGAGCCAGTGTAACAGTGCATACAAGGGACGCATGCTGCGGTGGAAAATCCATATTGTCGATCCTATTATCGTTATGAGAAGTACGAAGTAGAGGAGTATGATCCAAAATAAAATAGTCCTGACCAAATCGTCTTTTTCGAAAGTCGGTATGGCGACTTTCAGTTCATAGTAATTATCATCATTATCTAAGAAAATGGTGGAGAGGATGCGTGCTGGTTCTGTCTCTTCTTTTTCTGGAATGTAGACTTCGGCATCGTAATATTCGATATGGGGTTTTGATGAAGCATAGGCTTCGTCAATGGGTGTTATGGAATAACTATTATTAGATCCACTATTTAAGGAAGGCAATTCTCTGCCGGCAAGCATGCGTATAATTATCAATTCGGAATAATCTTCCAGCGTATCATCGGCCTCGTCGTTGATTTCTTCTACCATCATAAAATAGAAGAGAGTCGCCCAAAGTGCCATGAGCGGAATCAAAATTAAAGATAAACGTAAAGCTATACGGTATATGAGTTTCATGAGACGGTGATTTTATTCGATTGGCGGAACGAGTTTGTATCCAAATCCATATATGGCTTTTATTTCTATGTTGGCTCCTGCATCAATAAGTTTGCGACGTAAATTTTTCATTTGAGCATATACAAAATGAAAATTGTCTGCTTGGTCTGCATGGTCTCCCCATACGGCTTCGGCAAGGACAGATTTATCTACTAAGTGATTAGGGCGTTGCATGAAATAGAATAGAATGTCGAATTCTTTTTTTAATAAGGATAATTCTTTGTTATTGACCAACACCCGGGAGCTCTCGGGTTCAAGGGATACATTCCCTAAGATCAATGCCATTTCTCCACCGCTTTTTCCTCGCCGTAGCACACTTTTTATACGGGCTAAGAGTTCGGCTGTATGAAATGGTTTAGGGAGGTAGTCATCGGCTCCCATATCCAATCCGAGAATTTTGTCATCAAGGGAATCACGAGCGGATATGATAATGATGTTTTCTCTTTTTCGTAACTCTTTCAGGTGTTTTAGTAGTTGTAGCCCATTCCCGTCGGGCAACATGATATCGAGTAAAATACAGTCGTAACTATAAGCTGCGATTTTAGCATCTGCTTCGGAATAAGTGCTGGCAGTTTCGACTACATAGCGCTCCTGTACTAGCGCTCGTTGCATAATTTCCCGTAAGGAGGGTTCGTCTTCTATGATAAGTATTTTCATGTATCAAATTTATATATTCAATTTTGTAGAGAATTTAAAATGATAAAAAATTGTATTGGGGAAAAGGAACGTAAAGTAAATAGACTTAATTATTTTACTTCCTTTTTGGAATAAATAAAAAGGAATCTACATTTTATGTAGATTCCCCATATGAGAGCAAGAAGTGGATTATTCTGTTACTTCTTCAAATGCGTCTTTCCCAAGTCCGCAAACTGGACATACCCAATCATCTGGAATATCTTCAAATGGAGTACCCGGAGCTATACCTCCATCAGGATCACCTACCGCTGGGTCATAAACCCATTCACAAGCTGTGCAAATGTACTTTTTCATACAAAATTTTTTTAATAAAACATATTTGGGGTATAAATCAGAAATATACTAATTCTACCGAAAGTAAAAATAGGTATAATTCGTTTAGAAACCAAATTATCCAGAGTTTCTTTTTATAACCATTTCAATTTTCTAACAAAAGAAGAATACTTTTGTTTTGTATCGAGGGGAGGATATTGTTCAAACCAATCCGTGCAAGGTCTATTTTTTATAGATTCGCGATACCTGTCAAATCTCGAAATAGCTATCTTTTGTTGAAAAAGAAAAACCTCAAAAGATTAATACATAATCTTTTGAGGTTTTATTCCTTGTTGTAGCGATTCCGGGAATCGAACCCGAGTCTCAACCGTGAGAGGGTTGCGTGCTAGGCCACTACACTAAACCGCCGTTCACTTTTTGAAAAGCGCTGCAAATATAACCGATTTGTTTTTATTGAACAAACTTTCGGTATGAAATTTTTTCAGTGTCTCGAATAAGATTGTTATTGTTTTGAAGATGAATGACTAAATTATTTTTTCTAACTCCTTGATGTTTTTAGCTATTTCTTCTTCTGGTAAATTGTAGTTCAGAAGGTCTCCTGCTAAATATTGGTCATAGGCAGCCATATCGATGAGCCCGTGGCCGGATAGATTGAAGAGGATACATTTTTCTTTTCCCTCTTCTTTTGCTCTTAGTGCTTCTTGTATAGTGGCGGCTATTGCATGAGAGGATTCCGGGGCAGGGATAATTCCTTCGCATTGAGCGAATAATGTAGCTGCTTTGAATGTATCGAGTTGTTCTATGTCCACGGCTTCCAAGAGGCCATCTTTTTTCAGTTGGCTGACGATCGTTCCTGCTCCGTGGTAACGTAGTCCACCTGCATGTATATTGGCCGGGGAGAAGTTATGTCCCAAAGTGTACATGGGCAGTAGAGGTGTATAGCCCGCTTCATCTCCAAAATCGTATTGAAAAATTCCTTTGGTCAATTTGGGACAGGACGCAGGTTCGGCTGCGATTAACCGAATGTCTTTTCCCTCTTTTAATTTATGGCGTAAAAATGGGAATGAAATTCCCGAGAAGTTGGACCCGCCTCCGAAGCAAGCGATGACAATATCGGGGTATTCGCCAGCCATTTCCATTTGTTTTTCAGCTTCTAGCCCGATTACTGTTTGATGTAAAGATACGTGATTGAGTACACTACCTAAAGTATATTTACAGTTGGGGGTACTCATTGCCAATTCTATCGCTTCAGATATTGCCGTACCTAAACTTCCTTGATAATTGGGGTGATCGGTTAATATTTTACGTCCTGCTTTGGTCGACATACTGGGTGAAGCAATAACTTGTGCGCCGAATGTTTGCATAATAGAACGTCGATAGGGCTTTTGATGGAAGCTCACTTTAACCATGTAGACTGCAAGTTCCAATCCGAATGCTTTTGCGGCTAAAGAGAGTGCAGCCCCCCATTGTCCTGCTCCGGTTTCGGTTGTGATGTTGGTTATACCTTGTTTTTTACAATAGTAGGCTTGTGGTATGGCCGAATTTAGTTTGTGAGAACCAACAGGGCTTACACTTTCGTTCTTGAAATAGATGTGTGCAGGAGTATCCAATGCTTTTTCAAGCCCCAAAGCTCTGACAAGAGGAGTAGGGCGCCATATTTTGTACATATCGCGTACTTCTTCGGGGATTTCTATCCATGCGTCGGAAGTGTTTAATTCTTGTTTACAGAGTTCTTCTGCAAAAATCGGATAGAGGTCTTCTACGGCTAGGGGAGATTTGGTTGCCGGATTTAATGGACTCATTGGCTTGTTGGGCATGTCTGCAATGACATTATACCATGCTTGTGGTATGTCTTTTTCTGCAAGGATAAATTTTTTTGTAGCCATTTTACTCCTTTGGTTTTTGTGATTTATAAAGTAAAAATAAAGTTTTTACATCTAATTGAAAAGCAAATATATGAATTTTTTGTTAAATGTATAGAAAAACTATGATTTTTTTGTCTATATGAATTTATCTTTGAATTTTTAAATGCAAAAAGAGACGCTGCTCACGCAGCATCTCTTTTTTAGAATTCATCACATTATGCTTATTTTAAAGTGCTAGATAGAGTTACGCTCACGCGCGACTATGCGAATTATAGATATCTTGATTCAACAACCGACCAATCGACGATTTTCCAGAGGTTGTGCAATTGCTCTGCTCGTCTGTTGCGATAGTCGATATAGTAGGCGTGTTCCCATACGTCGAACGTTAACAAAGGAGTAAGTCCTTTGGTCAAAGGAGTGCCTGCATTATTTTCTTTACTGATAACCAGATTTCCGTCTTTATCTTTGGATAACCAGACCCAACCAGATCCAAATAGAGTAGTCCCTGCTTGTTCAAATTCTTTTTGGAAGTTTTCGAAATTTCCCCACTTCTTATTTATAGCTTCTGCCAACTTCCCTTGTGGACTTTTTTTCCCATTTGGGGAGAATGTGAAGAAATAAAATATGTGGTTCCATGCTTGGGAGGCATTATTAAATAGAGCTCCGTCGGCTTCTTTGATGATTTCTTCGAGAGGCTTGTCTGCGAAGGGTGTTCCTTCGATAAGTTTATTTAGGTTATCGATATAAGTTTGTTCATGTTTACCGTAATGGTATTCTATCGTTTCCTGACTGATTACAGGGGCTAAATCATTAATACCATAAGGTAATGGAGGCAATTCGTAAATCATAATTATTTATTTTTCTTTGTTACTTATATAACAATCGTCGGACTAAAAAAGTTTCGTATATCTAAGTATTTTTTTCTGTTACTTGGAGTATACACATTTTTATAATGTCCGATTCATTCTCTAATTACTTGATTTCGTTATTTCTCGGGTTTACTCGATGGCTTGGCTATCGATTCACGCATGGCTGTGTCTGCCTCGACATTTTTCATTTTATAATAATCCATGATTCCGAGATTTCCCGAACGGAAGGCTTCCGCCATAGCTCTGGGAACTTCGGCTTCGGCTTCGATTACTTTTGCTCTTGCCTCTTGTGCTTTGGCTTTCATTTCTTGTTCGAGGGCGATAGCCATGGCCCGACGTTCTTCTGCTTTTGCTTGTGCGATGTTTTTATCGGCTTGTGCCTGATCCATTTGCAAGGTGGCTCCAATGTTTTTACCGATGTCGATATCGGCTATATCAATGGAGAGGATTTCAAATGCAGTTCCTGAATCAAGCCCCTTTTTCAATACTAGTTTGGATATGGAATCCGGGTTTTCAAGAACTTGTTTGTGGGACTCGGACGAGCCGATGGACGACACGATACCTTCTCCTACACGAGCCAATATGGTATCTTCACCTGCACCGCCGACCAGTTGACGAATATTTGCCCGTACTGTTACACGAGCTTTGGCTATTAACTGTATACCGTCTTTGGCCACGGCTGTAACCGGCGGTGTGTCGATAACTTTCGGGTTGACAGACATTTGCACGGCTTCGAATACATCGCGTCCGGCTAAGTCAATAGCGGTAGCCATTTGGAAGCCTAAATCTATATTAGCTTTCGAAGCGGATACGAGTGCGTGTACGACGCGTTCTACATGACCTCCGGCCAGATAGTGAGCTTCTAATTCATCACGCGTGATTGTTTTAAGTCCGGCTTTGTGGGCTTCAATCATAGCTCGAACAATGACTTGTGGCGGTACTTTTCTGATTCTCATCAAGAATAATTGGATAAGAGAGATTCTTACCCCCGATACTCGTGCCGAAATCCATAAAAGGAAAGGTACGAAGTAAAAGAATACAGCGAGTATGGCAATAATGCCAATTAGAAGAAATACGCTTAATCCTACCATAATTTTATTTTTGTTTAGAAGTGTTTATATTATTCCCTGTTTTTTCATTTTCTGTTTCTTTGCAAACAATGACTACAGTGGGTTCTATGCGGATTATTTTTACAGGTGTATCTTCGTCAATCAGTTCATTATCTGCGCGGGCTTCGATGGTGTGGATTCCCACGATGATTTTTCCCATAGGGTTTAGTCTACTTAGTGTTACTCCCATGTCACCGACTTTAATATCAGGGGTTATCGGGGAGGGTACTACCGAGTTTATTTCGGTATGCAGAGACATTTTGTCTAAACTTCGGGATCGCATAAATCCTATGATGACAGCAATAGTAGTGACGGCTGCAATGAATAATGTTATTACAGCCCCATTTGTTCCGAAGGCCGAATAGGCATAGTAAATTCCACCTCCATAAAATAAGACCGAACATATACCTGCGATGGTAATTCCGGGAAGAAAGAATATTTCCAGTACCGCCAGAACTAGCGCTAATATTATTAGTAGTGTAACAGCTAATATATCAAACATATTTCTTAGATTTAGGTTCTATCTATGTTCCTTTTGCAAATTATCGAGTTCTATCTTTCGAGCCTGATTTTCGTAATTTTCCGGTTGAGGATAGAGTGTGAGTAGTTGCGATTCCAAATTTTGAATTTCGGACGATAGTCTTTTTAAAGTTGAGCCTTTCGATTTAGCATATTGAGATCGCAGTTCCGAGAGCTTAGTTTCTATTTGAATGATATTCTTACGTAATTCTTTGGACTTTACATATAGATTGCGGGCTTCAAGACTGACGAATTGGTCAAGTTTAGTATAATGGATCCCGTTATAAATTGCAAAGATGAAATCGGGGCGAGTCTCTTTTTGGGGTTCCTTGATATTGTCCAATTGTTGCAATAAATCGGTATAATCTGCATTTTCCGGCCAAGACTCTCGAATAGATCGAATCAGAGCTAGCGATTTGATATCGGTTTTGATTTCATCGATGTTATATGTTTGTTTGCTCTCATTCGGGATAAATAGATAGATTGTCACTTTCCCGGGAATTTGCTCTCTATCCGATACAAACCAACCGATGTTTAACATCTCGTCTATTGCCATCATGTAATCGTTGTATATCGAATTGAAGGGCATACCTACGTTTTCGGGTTTCAAGTAGGTGTTGTTTTCGAGATTTAAACGGGTGATGAATATGTCGTATCCTCCGATCGAACCTTCTCCATTTGAGGCAAAGTAGAGTGTAACTCCGTCGTTGAGAAAAAATGGATAGGCTTCATCTTGTTCTGTATTGACACCATTGGGTAACGGTATGATGTCACTCCATTTCCCTTCTATCAGTTTATTTTTTGTACATAATTCATATCCTTTACCTTCAAGGGGATATCCGAAAAATACATTGTCTCCGCGTTGGGGAATATAGCCGATCGTGTTTTCGGGAATATCTATGTCTAGTGTTTCATTCGTTCCTATCCGTCCAGATTCGGGGGACATTTTGAAATACTTGAAAAACGAATCGGCATCAACTATCAAACTATCTATGATTTGTACCCGTTCGACATATTGCAACATTAATTTCGCTCTACGTGCACGAGCTATGGCTTTGCCGATAGAATCGGGTATTTGTTTTTTCGCTTTGGACAATGCAGCTGTATATTCTTCATAACTGCTTATGGCATCTTCAAAGCGGTATTGAGCCATATACATGTCTGCTAAATAGTGAGGCGATTCGAGAACTTTACGTTTAGCCCCTATTTTCAGATATTTTTCAGCTTCGTTATATTTTTTCTCGTGAAAAAGGCATACTCCATACCAATGGTTCAACGATCCATCATTGGGGCGGCGTTTCAGTTGTGCCTTGAATACAGGAGCGGCTTCTTTGTATTTACCGGCCTTGTACAACTCTCGTGCTTCGTCAAGCGTCAGTGCACTCGATGAGAAGATTGTCGAGAAGGCAATTAGAATTGCAAATGAATATTTTAGAATTTGTCTGAACATTTTCATGTTTGAAAAATTGTACTCAAATATACAATTATTTTTTATTCTGAATGTTGGGAGCGAGAAAATTTTTTAAGAAGTATTCTAGATCGTCATTCGATTTGAACGAATTGTATGGTAAAATGAAAAAAATATAGTTCGATAAGTGGAAGATAAAGTCTGTCGAGGTATAACGTATATGGGAGATTCGTTCCCATGCTATGGATTCTGTTCGTCCATCGTCGAAAGTACAAGAAAGGCCGTTTTTGTTTATTTCGACTGTTTTTGAAAGTATGGACATACGGCAATCGGGGTGTAGGGCATAAGCGAACCACAGGTAAGAGATGATCATAGGAAATACCAAAAATAAAATGATAAGTCCTACATAAATAAATAGAGGGTTTTGAATGGATAGCCCCACGAGAAGGAGAAAAAAAGATAGAAGCCACCCCCAATTATTATGTAACCAGATTTTCAGCAGTCTGTTAAAATAGTATTGAGGCGATAACTGGTATGAAAAAGTTTCAATATGGGTTCTATTCATACAATGTTTTACTATATACTTCTACAAAGATAATATAATTGATGACAAAATCAAATTTTTGATTTTACCGAGATATAGCCTATTTTTTATATTATGTGAATATAGAGATAATATATCGAGGGGGAATAATTTTTGAAGGGGACTTTTTATTGTACAGCTTTTAATAAATTTGACCTATGAAATTTATTCTATTTACTGCTATTTCGTGTAACTTTGCACTCCAAAATAAGACGCAATGCAAGGATTATATTCGATAGGATTACTTATTGTTTCTAATGTGTTTATGACACTGGCTTGGTATGGGCATTTGAAATTGCAAGAAATGAAGGTTATCAATAATTGGCCGCTTTATGGTGTGATATTGCTTAGTTGGGGTATAGCATTGTTCGAATATTGTTGCCAAGTGCCAGCTAATCGATTGGGATTCAGAGAGAATGGAGGGCCGTTTAGTCTTATGCAATTAAAGGTAATACAAGAAGTAATTACGTTAATCATATTCACTTTATTTTCGGTCGTAGTTTTTAAAGGAGGGTCGTTGCATTGGAACCATATTGCGGCGTTCGGCTGCCTTGTTCTTGCCGTTTATTTCGTATTTATGAAATAAGCGATAATCGTATCGATTTAATGACTAGGTGTAATATAGGGTAGAGCTTTTCCGAAAGGTCGATTTTGTCCCGACCGATTATTTTGGAACAGATAAGTGCAGTAGAATCGAATGACTTTTATGTTGTGTTCGTATCTATCTGATGGATATTCTTATTCTACAACTTGTTGTCCTAATTCTCGGCCTTATGACGGGGAATATTTCGATTCCGTCATTACTTAGTCCTATAAATGAGGTTATTTCATTCTTCTCATTTTTAACAATGTACAATTCTACTTGTGAAGAAGATGTAAATAAAGACACTGGCGAGGTATAGTGTTATCAGAGTTAAACACATTGAGCCCGTCTACTGTATTTTAAAGGGCAAAATAACTAAATCGATTCAATATGCTTATTCCAAGCCAGCACAAACGGATCCGATTTAGGAACCTCTTTGGTGGCAATCCTGGCATTCTCACGTTCTACATCAAAGTTATGCTGGTATTTAAAAGTCGTTTCAGGCTTGGGTGTATCCTTTGAAGAACTTAAGTCTAAGTCTTATTTCTGAGTTTTAGTTATTGTAACATTAAGATCTTCACTTAGCCGAGTTTTATCTTGAGCAGAGCACTTGATAATGGAATCACGGCCCAAGAAATTATAGAATTTTAAGCCATTAAGTATCTTTTGTGACTAAAATCTATAATTTTAGAATACAATATCTTTTTACAAACTTATACAAAGACTCATCTTATTTTCAAACACTTCTTATCGCAACCTTGATAACTCCGTCCTCTCTATTTTCAAAGATACGGTAAGCTTTCTCAATTTCATTCAATGAAAAACGGTGAGTAATGAGTGACGTGGTATCTATCCTACCCGATTCTATCAAGCGAAGTATCTCTGCACAATCACAACCGTCCACCCCTCCGGTTTTAAAGATAAGATTTTTTCCATACATATCGGGTAAGGGCAAAATTTGAGGTTTATCGTAAAGTGCCACGATCGTTACAATAGCATTGGGACGAGCACATTTCCAAGCCAAACGGAAAGTATCCTCGCTTCCCGCCACTTCCAAAACCACATCAGCACCGCCATGATCGCTATTTTTACGAACAAACTCCTCGCAATGTTCAGGAGTAGTTACCAATATGTCGGGATAATGTTCTTGCAAAAACTGTATTCTTTCCGGGGACTGCTCACAAACAATAATACGCCGGGGATTCTTTAACAAAGCGCACAATAAGGTACAAATGCCGGTAGGACCGGCTCCAATAATCAGAATCGTATCCTCCGATGTAATTTCCGAAATACGTACGGACCAAAAACCGGTTGCCAAAATATCGCCTACAAACAAAGCTTGTTCGTCGCTTACCGTATCTGGAATACGATTCAAACCTTGATCGGCATAGGGCACTCGAACATATTCGGCTTGACCGCCATCGATACGACACCCCAAAGCCCAACCGCCATTGGGATCCATACAGTTATTGACATACCCACGACGACAGAAGAAACATTCGCCACAAAAAGTTTCGACATTTACAGTAACCCTATCTCCCGGCTTAATATCTATAACATCTTCTCCCACATCTTCTACGACACCCACCATCTCGTGTCCGACCGTTACTCCCGGCACGGCATGCGGCACACTACCATGTTTGATATGGAGATCGCTGGTACAAATACTTCCAAGAGTCACCCTCACAATCGCATCGCGCGAATCTTTCAACCCGGGTTTCGGCTTTTCTTGCAATTCAAACTTACCGGGTTTAACGTATGTATATGTCAACATAATATTATCCTTATCATTTTTCAAAACTTCTCTTACAAAGATAGGCGAAACGGATTTCAGAAGCAAGTATTCTTTGTTAAACAGTGTCACTACGAATCAAATAGCAATCTACCGGTGTACTCTATGGCAACTATCAGCTATGTAAAAAGAGTATGATATCAATTAAAAAATATTTACTTCATACAAATACAAACAGCTTTCACAACTTTCTTGTTATTTTTGTATGACTAAAAGAGTGTTAATATGAAAAACCGAACAAAAAAATTGTTTAAGATTACGGGTATTACACTGGGAGCGTTGATAGTCTTTCTCTCGGCAGTAATCGCTTTCTCCATAAATTTTATATTTACGCCTGAAAAATTGACCCCCATCGTATTAAACGTAGCCAATCAAAACACAAATGCCAAGCTCGATATGAATAGCGTAGAGCTGACCTTTTTTTCAACTTTTCCCCGTTTTGGAATAAAATTGGAAAATGGCACATTAGTATCAAAGGCTATCCGTGATTCTTTATGGCAACGTACCGACACATTAGCCACTTTTCGAAAAGCCGTTGCCGTAATCAATTTCGTCGATTATTTGCAGCAAAAAAAGATCAGTATCAACCGATTATCATTGGATAGTACAAACATATACGCCTTTAAAGGAAAAGATGGAATCGCCAACTGGAATATATTGATCGCCGACACGACAAATACACCCGATACAACAACCGCTACTTCGCCAATTATTAACGAAATAGACATCAAGCACGTTTCGCTACGTCATACCACGGTCACTTTCGACGATCGGGAAACGAATGTCTTCGCCAATCTATGGGATGCAAATCTTAAATTAAAAGCAAATTTAAAGAAAGAACAGTCTGCGTTAACGTTGGATTTCAGCAACAAAAACATTCTGTTCTGGCAAAATGGTGAATTACTGGCTCATCGTATCGCCACCCACCTACAAACCGACATCGAGCTAAATCGTTCGAAACGGGCTCTTTCCTTGCACGATGCTATGATGGAGATTAACGGCATAAAATTAGACATACACGGTTCTATCTGCAAAGACACGACCGCACAAGCGTTAGATATCGATCTGCAATACGGGCTACATGCTCCTTCGTTGGAAACAGTCCTTCACATGATTCCCGAAAGTATTCTCAAAAAAGAAAAAGTTTCGGCCAAAGGCGACGTTACAGTTAATGGCAATCTAAAAGGTCTATATGGAAAAGGGAAAATGCCATTAGCTACATTAAAAATAGAAATAAACGATGCATCCGCCCAATATGCCCAATTGCCCTATGGAATAGATGAACTTAAAGCCAACTTTTTCGGACAGATAGACTTAATGCGGCAATCGCCATCTTATCTCGATCTTAAAATATTTCACTTCAAAGGAGCTTATACCGATATTTTGGCCGACGCCAAAGTAAATGATCTATTAGGCGATCCCGATATCTCGTTTCATACCCAATCTACGATAGACCTAACGGCATTGGCACAAACATTTCCTTTACAAGATGGTGTGAGTATCGAAGGGAAATTAGATGCCGACATGAATGTGCGTTGCCGTTTGTCATCTATCAAAAAGAAAGACATAGGACGAATTCGGGCCAAAGGAAAAATAAATATGAGCAAATTGGCTTTACGAGACAAAAATAAGAAATTCGAATTCACGAGCGATGCTTCACTGTCTTTCGTGGGAAACGATGTATTAGGAGCCCATATCGAAATAGGAAATATGGCTTTTCACTCAACGCGATTAAACTCATCGATAAACAATCTATCGGCTTTAATAAAAACGACCAACCCACAAGATACTACACGAATCGCTTTTGTAGAGTGTAAACTAAATGCAAACAAACTAAAAGCCTCCCTACCGGATACATCAAATTTATTTTGTGGGAAAACCGTTGCAACTATAAAATTACAACCGACAGAAAACAATCCTACCCGACCCGAAATAGGATTCGCATTAGAAGCAGACACCTTGTTCTGCCGTCTCGGAGATACTAAATTGGGCATGGACAAAGCCGGGATTACAATAACGGCACAACAATTGAAAGACTCTTTGTGGATTCCAAAAGGCATAGTAGGTTTTAATCGGCTTTTTGTACGTACCTCACAATCGGCTTTACCTATTCGAATGCAAAAGACTGCGATTTCAGTCGGTAATCGAGCTATTACTTTACATAACGCAACCATGAAAATAGGAAGATCCGATTTGACGGCGACCGGCGCGATTCACGATTTATACGGCGCTATGCGTCACAATAAAAAACTACGGGCCACATTAACACTTTCCTCTAAGAATCTAAATTGTAACCAGTTAATTCGGTCTATCTCTTTTCCAAAAGACACTGCTCAAATCGAAACTGAATCCGACACAACGTCGACTGCCCTAAAACTATTCGTTATTCCTCGAAATATCGATTTTGAATTACAAACCAATTTGAATCGGGTTCGTTACGGGAAAATGGTTTTCAAAAACGTACACGGTGCAATAGATATACGCAATCAAGCCATTCACCTCAAAGAGCTCAGTATGGAAGGAATGGATGCGACTATGCGCACGACGCTGATCTATCAAGCCCAACAACCAGAGCAAGGATATGCTGGATTCGATTTCAAACTTCATAATATCAATATAGGGAAACTTGTCGATTTTATTCCTTCGTTAGATACCATTGTCCCCATGCTACGGTCATTTCAAGGAACTGTCGATTTCAATGTATCGGCCGAGTCGGGCTTAGACTCATGCCTCAATATAAAAATACCCTCATTACGATCGGCTATCCATGTTGAAGGCGATAGCCTCGTCCTTCTCGACGGTGAAACTTTTGCCGAAATATCGAAAAAATTTTTCTTCAAGAACAAAGAGAGAAATTTGATCGACAGTATTTCTGTCAACATTAGTGTCGAAGACGGTAATGTAACCGTCTACCCGTTTGTAATAGAAATGGATCGCTACCGGGCTGCCGTAGGTGGGAACCAAGACTTGGATATGAATTTCAATTATCACATATCCATACTCAAATCGCCCATACCCTTCAAACTGGGACTGAATATTTCGGGAAATTTAGATAAAATGAAGTTCGGTATGGGCAAAGCCAAATACAAAAACGCTGTCACACCGGTAGAAATACACAAAGTCGACAGTACTATTGTAAATATGGGAGAACAAATTGTTCGGGATTTCAAGAAAGTCATGCGACGACAATTGCCACAAACACAAACCACCAACTAATAAGTATCATGTTCGATAAACCCATATGTCATATAAAATTGCCCTATCTTCTTCCCGAGATTACACAGAAATACTTAATGTATGGAAAAACTCTGCAAGAAGTTCCCTTTACTTTTTAAGTGAAAAAGATGTACTTTATGTTCCCTCCTACTTTCGATGCATTTAATTGGCATATATGAATGCGGGAATAAGGTAAAGGCAATTTTGTTGTCTGACAGAATACATATTGTTTGGCAGGTATGTGCCAATTCATATTGAGAAAAAATAGGGTGCTCATTGACTAATTCACTCAAGACTGCATACAACTTATGTAGATGTGCACTGCAAATTTTAAACGGATTATTTTATCATCTTATGCTTTATTGCGATATTTGCGTTACGATAAATCTGTAACGGAATGATTAAAATAGTATGAAGCCTAATAATCCTTTTCTTATTTCGGGATATTACAGCCCGGAATTCTTTTGCGACAGGGAGCAGGAGACCAGAGTTATTCTCGAAGCTCTCCACAATGGACGCAACGTGACATTGATAGCACCCCGTCGTATGGGAAAGACCGGGCTGATCCGTCATGCCTTTTACCGTTTGAAAGAGCAGCAGCCAGATATCGATACTTTCTATTTGGATATCTATTCAACCCAATCATTAGGCGATTTTGTACGATTGTTTGCTAGTACAGTGTTGGGACAGCTGGACTCCGCCTCACAAAAGGCTTTGAGTCGTATAAGTAAGTTTGTCCGCAGTTGCCGCCCCGTGTTTACTTTTGACGAATTGACAGGTGTTCCTAAGGTGACGATAGATGTGGCTCCGGCCGAGGAAGAAAACACTTTGAAAGAGATATTCGAGTATCTGGGCTCGTCAGAGAAACGGTGCTATGTTGCCATAGACGAGTTCCAGCAGATTGTTGAATATCCGGAGAAAGGTGTTGAAGCATTGTTGCGCTCCTATATCCAGTTCCTGCCCAATGTAAACTTTATCTTTGCCGGCAGCAAACAACATCAGATGCAGGAGATGTTCACGTCGTCGAGAAGGCCGTTCTATCAAAGTATGCAACCGCTTACAATCGGGCCGATACAACGGGACGAATACGCAAGTTTTGCAACAGGGCATTTTGCCGAGCACAATGTGAAATTGCATCAAGAAGTTTTCAATTCAATATATGAAAAGTACGAGGGTCATACCTGGTATGTGCAGTGTCTCCTTAACCGCCTGTACGGGTACGATCGGAATGTGGATATGGAACTGGTTGCATACGTCACAGGGCAGATTTTATCCGAGTATAGTTACATGTATGCAGACTTGCTGAAAACATATTCTTTCGGTCAGGTGCGCCTGTTGAAAGCTATTGCCCGCGAGGGGTGTGTCAAAGAGGTTTTGGCTGGAGATTTTATCAGTGCCCACAAACTCCGGGCGGCGAGCAGTGTCAGTGCTTCATTAAAGAAACTGCTCGACAACGAATTGATCTACCAGACACCTTGCGGGTATATCATTTACGATCGTTTTATGAGCGAGTGGTTGCGGAAACAACCATTCTAAAATAGCGGAAATATTAAATAGAACTTAGAAAAATCATTATGGCGGTAAAAAAGTCAGAACTATATAGTACATTGTGGAAATGCTGTGACGAACTTCGCGGCGGTATGGATGCAAGTCAATACAAGGATTATGTGTTGGTCATTCTTTTCGTTAAATATATCAGTGATAAAAAGCGTAATGACGAAGGTTTCGATATAGATATACCTAAAGGTTGTTACTTTGAGGATTTTGTCGCTCTCAAAGGTAACCCGAATATTGGGGAGGAGATGAATAAAAAGATGGCTGCTCTTGCCGAGGAAAATCAACTTGGTGGCGTTTTTGTAGCCGATTTTGAAGATGACACCAAGCTGGGCAAAGGAAAGGATAAAGTTGAAACTCTAAGTAAACTTATTGCCGTTTTCCAGAATGAGAACCTCGATTTTAGCAAAAATAGAGCGGCAGATGACGATCTTATAGGTGATGCTTATGAGTATCTGATGAAGAATTTTGCCACAGAGAGCGGTAAGAGTAAAGGCCAGTTTTATACTCCGGCCGAGGTCAGTCGTGTGATGGCCGAGGTTATCGGGTTAGGAAATGCCAAAAATGGGAAAAAGACGACTATCTATGACCCTACTTGCGGCTCGGGTTCCCTGCTTCTTCGTGCTATGTGTGAAACTCCCGGTGGGGCAACTCTCTATGGTCAGGAAAAAGATAATGCTACTGTCGGTTTGGCAAAAATGAATATGATTCTTCATAATGAAATCTATGCCGATATCAGACAAGGCGATACGATTAATGATCCTCAATTTAAAGAAAGCGACCAGTTAAAGACCTTCGACTATATTGTCGCAAATCCACCTTTTTCAACAAAGTCGTGGTTGAAGAGTGCAAAGTTCGAAGATGAATACCATCGTTGGGGCGAAGGCATTAAAATCGGTGTTCCGCCGGAAAAGAATGGCGATTATGCTTTCCTTCTCCATATCGTACGCTCTCTGAAACAGACCGGCTGTGCCGCCTGCATTTTGCCTCATGGCGTCCTTTTTAGAGGCAATGCCGAGGCTCAGATCCGTAAATATCTCGTTGCCGAAAAACGGTATATCAAGGGAATCATAGGACTCCCTGCCAACCTTTTTTATGGTACAGGTATTCCGGCTTGTATCATCATTATAGAAAAGTCGGAAGCAGCAGGGCGTAAGGGAGTGTTTATGATCGATGCCAAAGGTGGATATATCAAAGATGGAGCCAAGAATCGTCTGCGAGAGCAGGATATTCGTCGCATTGTCGATGTGTGGCAAGCACAACGCGATGTGCCTCATTATGCGCGCTTTGTGCCTATGGAGGAGATTGAACGCAACGATTACAATCTCAACATTCCTCGCTATGTATCTGCTCCCGATACGGAGATTCTGCAAGATATCGATGCACACCTTCATGGAGGTTTGCCCAAACACGATATAGACCAACTCGATACCTATTGGGAGGTATGTCCGTCGCTTTGTGATGACCTCTTTTGCGACCATCTTACGCGCAAAGGTTACTATTCTTTGAAGTGTAACCCGGAGGCAGTGCGTGATGCTGTTACCGGGAATGTAGATTTCCGTAATCAGAAAGAGGTGTTCCAGAAGAGCTTTGCCGAGTGGTGCGATTCTCACCGGGCTCAACTTTACGCTCTCCTCCCGGGTTTTGCTCCCAAGAAACTTATCGAGCAGCTGGGTAACTCGTTGTTGGCTGTCTTCGAGGTAGATAAGTCGCTTGTCGAGGCGTATGATGTCTATGACAGTTTGATGAACTACTGGGGTGAAACGATGTAAGATGATTGCTATATGATTTCGTCCGGAGGCTGGACGGTGCAACTGTACACGCCACAACCAGCTTCCAAGAAGAAAGAGAAAAAGGCTGCTACGCCCGAAGATGTCGTTTGCGACCTGCTGCCTGTGCCAATCGTTATCGACGAGTATTTTGCAGAGAAGCGCGATGTTATTGCTGCGGCCGAGGAGTTGCTGGCACAAAATGAGACACAGCTTGCGGAATTGGTCGAGGAGCAGGCGGAGAATTACCTCGATGAGGACAACTTCCCCGATGGTAAGATGACCGATGCCAATATCAAGAAACGAATGAAGGCGCTCGATAAAAGAACCGATGCCGACGAAATTGCCGTACTGCAAAAGTATCTCGACCTCAAAGGCGATATATCGCTCAATAAGAAACTGATCAAGGAGCTCAAGTACGACCTGCTTACTGCTCTTGTCGTCAAGTATGCCGATTTGTCCGAGGCGGATATCAAGCGCTTGGTTATTGAGCGGAAGTGGTTCGCATCGCTTGCCTTGCGCCTTGACGGTGAGATGCAGCGTATCAGTCAGCAGCTCACTTCCAAAGTTTCGGCTCTTGCGGAGCGTTATGCCCAGACGCTCCCCGAGATTGATGCCGAGATAGCCGATTTGGAGGGGAAGGTCGCTGCACATTTGAAACAGATGGGATATTAAACTGGTTATTATGAAGAAAAATCTCAAGATCATATTTCTATTATTAGCCGTTGTCGGTATATTGGTAATTGCTCTATTGTTGATTTTCTGTAATGTCTCGCTTGCAGATGTGTCTCTTGATACTTTCATTGGAGTAATGGTTACTATGGTTGGTATTTTAGTAACTTTTGCAGTTGGGTGGCAAATCATCAATGCATTGGAGATAAAAAACAAACTTGCAGAGATGGAGAAACTCAAGGTGGAAATAAATAGCCAGCGAGAGAAGATAGAGAAAATATCGGCACGTAGTCGTTATGACATTGCGCTCAATCGTAGCTATACGTTGTATAAAAGTGGGGAATGCATAAAAGCATTTGTTAGTGCATTGGAAGCAATACAATATTGTTTGCAGATTGATGAATATGAAGAGCTGGATACTATACTTAATAATCTAAAAGAGTTTGCGGCAGCCTCGTATAATCAGCCTTGTTATTCAAGTGATAAAGACACAATGATTGCTACAGATTCTGAAATCAGAAAATCTCCGAAATTTGTCCTGATTAAGGATAGATATGAAGATGCCATAAGAGAGTATAATATGTTTCCCAAGTATATTATAAATGATAAAAAACATGAGTAGTTCTGAGAATAAAATAGACATCAAGTCGGAACTTGTTTCATATATAAACAACGGCTGGGCAAAGCAATATAAGGTTGCGATGTGAACAATCCCATTATATACCGATAAAAGTCCATTGAAGAAAATATGAATATACCACAAGGATATAAGCAAACCGAGTTGGGAATAATACCCGAAGATTGGGAGGTGAAACCTATTGGAGAATGTTTGTCAATAGGGAATGGTTGTGATTATAAGGATAAACCTTTCGGTAATATTCCAGTTTATGGAACAGGGGGCGTCATAACATATATTAATGACTATCTATATGATGGTCAAACAATATGTATTGGTCGCAAAGGTACAATCAATAAACCTCTATATTATGAGGGAAAGATCTGGACTGTTGATACATTATATTATACATATAATTTTATCGACGTAGATGTTAAATATATTTATTATCTATTGTTGACAATAGATTGGATGTCATTAAATGAAGCAACTGGAGTGCCTAGTTTAACATCTGATAGGATAAGGCATATTCTTTTAGCTCTCCCTCCTGTTGCCGAGCAACGAGCTATTGCAGAGGCGCTGAGTGATATAGATGGATTGATTGCGGCATTGGATAAAAAAATCGCCAAGAAACGCTTGATTAAGCAAGGGGCGATGCAACAACTCCTAACCGGCAAAAAACGTCTCCCCGGCTTTTCTGGCCCATGGATGGAAAGGAAGTTAGGAGCAATTTCTCATATTAAAACGGGTAGTTGCAATGGAGATCAAGCTGTTGATAACGGTAAATATCCATTTTTTGTACGTTCACAGAAGGTTTATGCGATTGATTCATATTCCTATGATGGAGAAGCTATATTAGTGCCAGGGGAAGGTGGTATTGGTAGTATATTTCATTACATTAATGGTAAATTTGACTATCATCAAAGAGTATATAAAATTAGTGACTTTGCAGATAATGTGTGTGGTAAATATATATTCTTCTATATGTCACGATATTTTGGAGAGTACGCATTATCTTTAACTGTTAAGGCAACAGTAGACTCTTTAAGATTACCTACTTTTGAAGAGTTTGTAATTTGTATGCCTCTGAATATCGAAGAACAGCAAGCGATTGCTACAATTCTGAACGATATGGATAAAGAGATAGACGACCTTGAAGCCCAGCGAGATAAGTACCGCCTCTTAAAATCGGGCATGATGCAAAAGCTATTAACGGGACAAATAAGATTAAAGATAAAATAGACTTATGGACACAAACATCGGGGCAAAGGAGCGTGTAACGCAAAACAGGTTGATAGGGCTTTTTAAGAATGTCTTAAAGTACACCTATCTCGGAAACTGGGAGACTCGTGAGGGTAACGCTAATATCGAAGAAACGTTGCTCACGGCATACCTCTCGCGGCGTGGCTATACCGACAAAGAGATACGGAGTGCCATCGCTAAATTCAAGCAAGCGGCAAACTCTCTTGGTGGGGGATTATATAACGCCAACAAGGAGGTGTATACTTTGTTGCGCTATGGCGTGAATGTACAGGCCGAGGTGACCGAAAAGAAAAAGATGGTACACCTTATCGACTGGGCGAACCCGATGGAGAATGATTTCCAGATAGCCGAGGAAGTAACCATTCAAGGCGAAAGTGACCGCCGTCCCGATCTGGTCGTTTATGTCAATGGTATTGCTCTTGCCGTAATCGAGCTCAAGCGTAGTACGGTCTCTGCCCACGAGGGTATTCGCCAGAATATCCGTAACCACAGGACGGTTATATTCCTCGATTCTTCACGACCATACAGTTACTTTTTGCGGGTAACGATACTGAGGGATTGCACTATGGTGTAATCAAGACGCCCGAAAAATTCTGGTTGCGTTGGAAAGAACCGTGTGGCGAGCCGTGCCAGCCATCGCATTTTACAGTGGGTGAGTATCCCAATGAGTTGGATCGTAGTGTGTTGCAGTTTTTTGAGCCCGCAAGGTTATTGGAATATATCCATGATTTTATCATCTTCGATGGAGGTGTAAAAAAGGCGGCACGTCCTAATCAATATTTTGCCGTCAAGGCAGCTCAACCCAGGGTTCGCAAGAAGCAAAACGGTATTATATGGCATTCGCAGGGTTCGGGTAAATCGCTTACGATGATTTGGCTGGCCCGATGGATACGTGAAAACGTAAGTGATGCTCGTGTGGTGATTATTACAGACCGCGATGAGCTGGACAAACAAATAGAATCGGGCTTCAAAGATGCAGGGGAGCAGATTCAGCGAGCCAAGAGCGGTGGTAAGCTGATTGAGATGCTCAATGCTGCCGAACCTTGGTTGATTTGCACGTTGATTCACAAATTTGGCAATAAGAATGACGGCGATGCCATATCGGTAGGAAATAAGAAGGCAAGTAAGTCGCTCGACTTGTATCTTGAAGAGTTGGCAAAATCGCTCCCCGCTGATTTTCGAGCGAAGGGTAATATTTATGTCTTTATTGATGAATGTCATCGCACACAAGGAGGCATGCTCCACGAAGCCATGAAGCATATAATGGGCGACGATGTGATGCTGATAGGTTTCACGGGTACGCCTTTGCTCCATACGGATAAGAAAAAATCGATAGAGACCTTTGGTTCTTATATACATAGCTATAAGTTTAATGAGGCCGTGGAAGATGGGGTTATTCTTGACTTGCGTTATGAGGCCCGAAATGTAGAACAATACTTGGGCAAACGAGAGAAAATCGATGAGTGGTTTGACGCGAAGACTAGGGGCTTGAGTTCGGTCGCCCGGGCAGCTCTAAAAGAGCGTTGGGCAAAAATGGAGAAGTTGTTTAGCAGTAAGGAGCGTATCGACCGTATTGTTGCGGATATTTGCCAAGATATGAGTACCAAACGGGCTTTGGCAGGCGGCTATGGAAATGCCATGCTTGTGGCCGACAGTATTTATCAGGCGTGTCGTTACTGGGAGGTTTTTCAATCGACAGAGTTGAAAGGGCATTGCGCTGTGGTTACAAGTTACGATGCGAGTACTGCATCGGTAAAAGACGAGTATCAAGGTGATGGAGAGACCGAGGATCTCACAAAATATGAGATATACCAAAGAATGATCGGCGACAAAACTCCTGAACAGTTTGAAACTTGGGCGAAAAAGGAGTTTACGGACCATCCCGGAGATATGAAGTTGCTGATTGTCGTAGATAAGTTATTGACCGGATTTGATGCACCGTCGGCAACCTATCTCTACATCGATAAAAAAATGCGGGATCACAATCTTTTCCAAGCGGTCTGTCGTGTGAATCGAGTAGATAGTGAGGAAAAAGATTTCGGGTATATTATTGATTACCAAGATCTGTTTGGAGCAGTAAAGAGTGCAATTGAGGATTATACGAATGGGGCATTTGATGGTTACGATGCCGACGATGTTAAAGGCCTTCTTTTGACTCGTCTTGCCGAAGGTCGCAAGGCCTTGGAAGAGTCATTACAGGCAGTATATACGATGTGTGAGGTGATACATCCGCAAACGCGAGAAGGTTATTTTGCATATTTTGTCTATGCGGAGAATACTCCTGTTGAAAATCAGCAAAATGAATGTGAGGGGAATGCCAATAAACGCGAAACCTTCTATAAACTTGTGTCGCGTTTGGTGCGCCGTTATATTGACATAGCCAATGAGATGGAACAGGCTGGCTATACAGCAGAGGAGGCTGCCGATATCAAAAAGCAGGTTGACTATTTTAATGATATCAAAGATGAAATAAAATTAAAAAGTGGAGATGCGCTCGATTTGAAATATTATGATCCAGCAATGCGTCAGCTTATTGATAACTATGTACGAGCAGAAGATAGTGAGAAATTGGTGGATTTAGCCGATATCTCATTTCTCGACTTGATTGATACGGAGGGTGATAAGGCGATTGATGCGCTGCCAAAGAAAATCAAGCAGAATGAACGTTCTGTTGCAGAGATTTTGGCGGCAAATATGCGAAAGATGATTATCAGAGAGCGTCCGAACAATCCAGCCTACTTTGATAAAATGTCTGATTTGCTCAACCACCTGCTTCAAGAACAGAAAGATGGTAAGATCCAATATAAGGAATTGATAAAACAACTCATTGAGAAACTGAGAGAGGCTCGATTGACCATTAAGACAAAATACCCTGCAACCATTGATACAAAGGGGAAACAAGCTCTTTATGATAATCTTGGAGGAAATGAAGCTTTGGCACTCCGTATTCACGAAATTATCAAAGCAAATGCTCGCGATGGTTTTAGGGATATGGACAGTAGTGGTCTGAAAAAGATGAGAGCATTGCGAAGGGCTGTTGAAAGTGCATTGAAAGGAGTAGAACAAGATAAGCTCGATGATATAATGCAGCTGATCGTTGCACAAAAAGAATACTAATGACTATTATTAATGTTTCTAATATATTTGCAGAAGTCGAGTGGAAGGAAATTAAGAATATACATCTTACAATATATCCACCTAATGCTCGTGTTCATGTGTCTGCACCTATTGGAATGACTGAGGAGGCTGTGCGATTATTCTTGATTACGAAAATGCCGTGGATAAATCAACGTATAACCCAGATTCTTGGTCAGAATCGCCAAACACCCCGCGAATACGTATCTGGAGAGAATCATTACTTTAAGGGGCAAAGATACCGTTTAAAGGTTTTGTATCATAATGCTCCTGCAAAAGTAGAGATTCAGGGGAATGAATATATTAAACTATATGTTCGAGACGGAGCATCTGCAGAGCGTCGAGCGGAGGTGCTACGAGAATGGTATCGATCTGAATTTAAATCGATACTTACTCCTCTAATTGCGAAATGGGAATATCTTTTAGGGGTAAAGGCAAATAAATGGGAAGTCAAGCAGATGAAAACATTGTGGGGAAGTTGTAATCACAGTACGAAAAATATTATTTTTAACCTTGAATTAATCAAGAAACCTGTTCGTTGCATTGAATATATTGTGGTACATGAATTATTACATATCAAAGTTAGATTACACAATGAAGAGTATACAGCTTTACTAACTCAATATTTCCCGAATTGGAAACAGTTGAAAGAAGAATTAAATGAATTTGTTGTATAAATATTACCATTATGGGAAAAACAATAACTACATACCTCATTGACGGCGATCCAAAAGGAACGCAGTATGCATTCATCAGTAACAAGATTTGTCAGATGTTTGTAATTCCACGCTCGAACTTGGCCTATCTGAATGAGCAGGAGAAACTGCACAAGCCGGCGTTCTACATACTGATCGGAGAAGATGAGGTGACGAAACCGCAGGCCTATATCGGAGAGACCGAAAATTTTAAGGAACGGGTAAAAGACCATGACAGCAAAAAAGCATTCTGGCAGAAAGCGCTTGTCTTTGTTTCAAAAGACGAAGATATGACCAAAGCCGACGTGCAATATCTGGAATATCGCGCAATTGTAGTAGCCAAACAGTCGAACTCGTTTGTATTGAATGAGAACAAGCAGATTCCCAAAGCTCCAAATCTTCCCGAACATCAGAGAGATGCCATGGATGAGTTTTTTGAGGATATCAGGTTCCTCGCATCATTCATTGGTTGTGACATCTTTGAAATATCCCAGCCAAAGGAAGAACACCTGTTTTATACAAAAGCCCGAGGCTGTAATGCAAAAGGATTTTATAATTCTGCAGGATTTACTGTGTTAAAGGGTAGTATCATCGCCAATAATTGCGTTCCTTCTTTTACATGGAAAGCAAAGCGAGAAAAGATGGTCGAGGAGTATGCTACTTTGAATAACGGTGTTTGGATAATGGATTCTGACAAAACCTTCTCCAGCCCCAGTACAGCCGCCGATTTTTGTATAGGGCGGCCAGCCAATGGATGGAATGAGTGGAAAGATAAAGATGGTAATACACTGGATTTTATATACAGGAAACAATTAGAATAACGGATAATATCAATGTAGAGTGCAGTGATATGATTGGGTTTAATTTAGTGATTTCGAGTTTACAAATAAGTTAAAAACGCTATGTCAATGAAATATTTATTGAATAGTAGTATACCATAATAATGAAAGAATACATTATAAATATACTTTTCCAGATGGCAAGGTATACATCGGGCAAACAAGGCGTAATCCCGCGATACGACATCGCGAGTATATTAGTCCAGTAACAGGTCCTACAAATGGTTGATTTTGGAAAGTATATTTAACTTTTCATACTTGCAAATATGAGATTGTTTGCCGGATTTTCAATGGAGTTGTAGCTGAGATTATCCAGTTAAGGAAATCACGTTTGCCAAAGTCCATGATAGAAGTTCGCATAATTATGAACCAGTTTTTGTAAGAGAGTATGTGGTATTGTTCATTGGACATTCATAACTTGATTCTGATAGTGGAATTTGGCCATAGATATAGAAAATTAGGGAAAACAATATCAATAGCATACCAACCAGGCAAATCATAAAACTGTCCAGCTCTCTGCCGAATAATTCCGAGTTTTTCTATGAATGATGTCGTGTTCATGTAACGAGGTCTTTTCGCCTTGTTAGATGTGATTTGGGGTAATCCTGAAATGTTCACGCCATTTTAAGTTTCTTTTCAAGCTGAGGTAAGCACTTCTAAGTCTTGGATATGTGTAGGTTGATTTCCCGGATTTTCTGTCAATAGTTCGTCCCTTTATGAAGTTACTCCATGCTCGTGCCATTTTTCCAATGTACGTATAAAGCCCTCTTTATCGGTATGTGTAATCATTTTGGAGATTGCAAGTAGTTCTTGTGAGGCTTTCATATCTGGTTTCTTTGTGAGATAATGTCTTATAATCATTATCTGATGAAACTGGCACATTTGTACCTTATACTGTCGGAGGGATTGAAACAAGCCGCGTAGTCCATCACAGACAATACCGTGAATAATGAATCCATGGGAACGCAAGAACTCCACACCTTTGAGATAATCCGTAATGGTTTCTGTACGGACAAATTTGTGCCACAGTATTTTGTTACGAAAAGAATCCTTAATGACCATGAGGCCAAAATTGCGCCCCCAATAGGTTGTATCCATATTAATGACCATTTCTTTATGACGGGAAATCACATGGACATGACACATAGATTTGAACCTACGCCCAATAGTACTTTTGTTAACATTATATTTAGAAGCAAACTGATCTAAGGTCTGGTTTCCCTCAATGTATTCGGACTTTAAGACTTCGTCATCGAGACGGAAACCTCCTACGAACTGACGACCGAAAGATTTACATTTATATAGCTGTTTGTTCCTTTTTTGACTATTTTTTCTTGGTCGCGGAAGAACCACACCAAAAGCAGTTTTTTTATTCACAATACTTTAAATGCTGCAAAAGTACACGATATACTATTACATTCATATTGATTATCAATGGTTTACGCCTTAAAAGGTAGACTACTCAAAAATTTACTTGTTTTTTTGCGAAAAATCGAAGATTTAACATTTTTTTCATCACCCCTCTCCGAACGGAGGGGATAAAGGCAAAAACAGCCTTTTGGGGCCCCGACAGACCTCGTCTGCAAAGATAGGGCATGTCGGGGTTTATTTCGCCCAAAAGGGATGTAAAATCGAGTATGGATTCACGGATATTTTCGGATTCAGAGTGAGGTATTTTGTGCTTGATCGGAGTGCCCGTTGGGGACCGACCTTTACATCCGGATTGCTTATAAGATTTGCAGCCAAAAGAAAAATGGCCGGAACCATTTAGCCATGGCGCAGCCATCTCTTTTCTTCCCTTATTTTGACTTTACTTTAATGAACGTATATATGAATACGGGGATAAAGTAAAGGTGATGATTCTATGGAAAAGTGTAGATTTCAAGTCTCAATTTTGATAGAAAAGTGTATAAATGGAGTCTGATTCGTTGGGAAAAGTGTGAGATTACAGATATTATTCGCTTGAAAAAATGTATCGAACTTTGGTTTATTCGCTAGAAAAAGTGTAATTTTGTCATTGGAGAATAAAGTTGTGCCATGCTTAAAAGGAAAATAGAAACATATTTAGCCGACTGGAAACAGTCTAAGGACAGAAAGCCTCTAGTGATAAAAGGTATACGCCAATGTGGAAAGACATATATTGTCCAGAAATTCGCAAGGGAGAATTATGATAGCGTGGTCTATATGAATTTCATTCTTGAACCAGACAAGAAGTCTGCCTTTACTGGCAATATAGATGTTGATACTATCATTCTCAACCTCTCAGCTTTGATCCAGGGCAGTCGTTTCATTGAAGGAAAAACCTGCATTATCCTTGACGAGATTCAAGAATGTAAGGAAGCAAGAACTGCCTTGAAGTCATTCCATATAGACGGACGTTTCGATGTTATCGCAACAGGTTCTCTTTTGGGAGTGAAAGGCTACGGCCAAAGCAAAAAAAAGAAAGAAGATATAGGACAAGATTCAGTTCCTGTCGGATATGAAACAGTGATTGACATGTACCCGTTGGATTTTGAAGAGTTCCTATGGGCAAACGGTATCAGTCCTACTGTTATTGATTCTGTAAAATCATGCTTTGAGAACGAGACGGTTGTCCCCGAGGGGGTTCATAAGGCCATGATGGAGTTGTTGTACAGATATGTCATTGTCGGAGGTTTGCCGGAAGTGGTGAATTGTTTCCTTGAGACCAAGAATATCGAACTTATATATAAGTTACAGCGAAATCTCATTGCCGAATACGAAGAGGATATGGTCAAATATGCAGATGATGCAGACAAACCCAATATCCGTGAATGTTTTGAATCTATTCCGAAGCAATTGGCTAAAGAGAACAAGAAATTCCAATATTCAGTTGTAAAAAAGGGAGGAAGGTCTTCTCAGTACATCGGTAGTATTCAATGGCTGGAGGATGCCGGGATTGTCCGTAGATGCTATAACATACAAACCACGGAACTGCCGTTAGAGGGAAATTCCATCAAGGACTGTTTCAAAGTGTACACTACCGATATAGGTCTCCTTGTGGCAATGCTCGACTACGGCACTCAGGCGGATATTTTAAAGGGTAATCTTCTTGGATACAAGGGAGCTATCTTTGAGAATCTGATGGCGGATTTTCTATGTAAATCCGGTCAAAAATTATACTATCTCCATAAGGATAGCGGACTTGAATTAGACTTTCTGGTAAGATTCAAAGGCGAATGTGTTATCCTTGAAATTAAAGCAAAAACAGGTAAGTCAAAAAGCATGACTACAGTTCTTAAAAACAAGGATGTATATCATGTTAAAAATGCAATCAAGCTAGGACAATATAATGTTGGACGCGAGGGAGATATACTTACTATTCCGCTATACATGGGATTTCTTGTTAACGACAAACTTGCTGACGTTATCATTCCTGATGTTGATGTGAATTTATTGAATGTATAAATGAACAGTTGTTATTTGCAATGAAAATCCTATAAATTAAATGATATGAAATCAAAATACCCGAAGCTTGCTCCTGATAAGATAGAAAGTCTGTCAATGTGCGAGGTGTTTGTGTTCGGGTCAAACCTTCAGGGGCATCATACCGGAGGAGCTGCGCGTTATGCATATAAACATTTCGGTGCTGAATGGGGAGTAGGTATTGGCCCAACTGGGCAATGTTATGCCATACCGACCATGCATGGTGGTGTTGATGATATCCGCCCATATGTCGAAGACTTTGTAAAATATGCGAAATCTCATCCGCTAAACCGATTTCTTCTAACCAGGATAGGATGTGGAATAGCAGGATTCTCAGATAAACAGATGGCAATGCTTTTCTATGATGCCGGTGCCTCAAAATTGCCCAATGTTGCATTTCCAGAAGAGTGGATAGTCTGGTATGCGACCTTTGCTTCTATTGACCAGTGTTCATACATGTCCGAGCCCAATGTTCCTGAAGTGTTGACAGATGATGTTCTGCGCGAGTTGTGCCGTGAATATCTCTACCAGATAGGTGCCGGCATACGGACTGGCTTGCCTTTTGTGCGTATTCGTTATGTTCTTGATGACAATAAGTTCGGTTATGCATATTTCGGGCAGTTCTTTTTTTACGGAGATCAGCTTTATGTGTGGGATCGGGATGAAATCTGGAAGGATACCCACAATCAGGGTGTCGTGGTCGATACCTTCCATGATGAATGTGATGGCAGAGGTTACGCACATCCCGTCATCTTTGCTGGTGTTTGTACCAATCTGAAGGATATCCATGGTGACTTCATATATACTGGCGATGTTGTTCGTACTGACAAATTGCACGACAGTTTGTTGGGTGTTCAAGCCATTAATTATCCGGAAGAGTATGGTATCATACTTGACAACCACTCTCTGCCATTAAAGGAATGCCAACAGATAGAACGTATGGGAACAGTGTTTTATAACCTGGGAAAAGACACTTTCCAACCTGATATTATTCGTGAAGGTTGCAATGAACTGCTGAATCTATTGGGCCCTAGATTGCCGTTTGAGGAGGTGCATAGGCACATACGCTTTACTCCAAACTTCTATACAGATGAATGGCAATACATTGCTATGGAGAAACTTCGAGATGAAGATTTTGACTGGAGATAGAGCAAATCTAAAATATCTTAACTTCATAGAATATTATAAGAATTTCAAATAATATGGCTGATAATCCTAGAATACTAAATTTCTATCACTTATTGAACTACAGATTCAATATCCCAGAATACCAGAGAGGTTACAGATGGGAAAAGAAGCAAGTGGTAGATTTGATGAATGATTTAAAAGATTTTATTGATAGAAGAGCTGCTAATCAGTTGAAAGATAAGGAGTTTTACTGCCTTCAACCAGTAGTTGTATATAAAATAGGTGATAATCATTATGATGTAATAGATGGGCAGCAAAGACTCACTACATTATATCTTATCCTGCAAGCTTTGAAAACTACTATCGAGGATAATTGTGATAATCAGAATATATATCAGATAGGCTATTCAAAGTTTATTGACGACCCTAAGGAGAGTGATTACTTGAATAATAACTACTTTCTGAATGATGATGACAAGCAATACCTTACGGCAGATAATTTCTTTATTCGGCAAGCCTATGTCGAAATATGTAATTGGTTCCGCAATAATAAGCGTTGTCGCGTCCCATTTGCACAAATGTTAATGAACAATGACAGTAACTCCAATTTAGCAGATGAGGATAAAAAAGATCTCAGGGTAATATGGTATGAAACTGACTATGGGAGAAAAGATTGCTATGACCCCGTACAGTTGGAAAAGGACTCTATTGAGATATTCAATCGACTGAATTATGGGCAGATAAAACTAACAGACACGGAACTTGTCAAGGCCCTCATTATGCAAAGTGACTGCTATTTAGGAGAGAAGTATGCCAGCATGGAGCAGTGGACCAGTAAAGTTGCGGCTGATTGGGATAATATGGAAAAGAAACTCCATAATCCATTTTTCTGGTCGATGTTAAATGCTGTGGAAGATGCTAACAATCCGTCGCATATCAGTTTCCTTCTATCGTTTGCAGCAAAAGATATTTATGAAGAAAAAGCAGAAGATGAGTACTTCAGGGACATCAAGAGGGATAACCATTTTGATTATGTTGTTATAGACAGATGGCTTTCACAACCAGGTGGCAACCGAGAAATGCTGGTGAAGGATTTATGGAATAGAGTAATGGATATTTTTTCATTATTTGAGAGTTGGTACGAGGATTTAGAAATTTATCATCGAATTGGTATGTTGGTGCTGTTCCTAGAGAGAACAAAAGAACGAGATAGTCGAGTTAATAATTTAATCCGCGAGCTTTATGCTCAGAAGTCACTGAGAAAATCAGCTTTCATTAATATCCTAAATGGCAAGATTGCTTCAGCAGTGAAGATATGCTCTAAAAATAAGGATAATGAGACAAACACCTTAAAATCGATCAACTATCACGACAATCCGGAAGAGATAATAAAGGTGCTAGAACTAGTCAATGTCATTGATTCGATGCAACATATTAGACTGATTGACTACCAATAGTTTGAAACTTAAACGGTAGGAAAGTCTGATTTTGCTCTTTATTCTTCGCTGAACTTTTGCAAAGATAATGCGTTTTTCCGGTACAAGGAAAACAAATGAAAAGACTTTGATAAAAAAGGTGGTTTTTGGGTGCAAATTTGCCAGCCGTGCTATGAGGTTTACGGAAGATTTTGCATAGCATTTCATCTGATGTTATGCCTGTGTCTATATTGCTAGTTGCTCCTCCAAGATTGAACACGGAGTGACTGATATTGATTGCTGGCGAAAAGAAAATAATACCAGTAAGTAAGCTAATTTTCTTCTCTCCCTCTATTTGACTTAACTTTATTGCCCGTGTATATAATAACGGTCATTAAAGTCAAGTTAAGCGTGGAGTCATATCTTTTTCTTTTGGTAAGCAAAATAGTTCTTTGATATGATGAGTGTATGATGAACAATTTACATTGTTTGTTGATAGGTGTACATGATGCTTACAAACAACATTATAGCATTTAGTTTTTGGAAGTTTTTGCTCAAAATAGATTAGGTATATGGTTAATTATGCCAAGATGTGCATTTTTCTATGTGTAATACATCATTAAATAAATAAAAAGTATTACTTTTGTATATTATATGATAGGTTGAATATAGTGAAGTCATCGGTATAGTCGCTTTGCACCTTAAATTGATGTAGTAATGACAAAGAATACAATGGGAACCAAGCTTCCCCGAAAATTGGAGCAGAAGATGCAAATTGTAGGTGAGCAGATTAAGTTAGCTCGCTTGCGTCGGAATCTGAGTGTGGCTCAGGTGGCAGAACGGGCAACCTGTTCATCGCTTACTGTGTCCCGAATAGAAAAAGGGATTCCTACTGTTGCAATAGGGATCTATCTACGTGTTTTGTATGCATTGCAACTTGACGATGATATTTTATTGCTTGCCAAAGAAGATAAAATGGGAAAAGCTTTGCAAGATTTGAGTTTGAAAACAAGAGAACGTGCATCCAAGAAAGAATAATCTATGAAAAAGTTGTATGTATATGCCGATTTCGATTGGCTCAAAGAAGTGGAACTCATAGGCGAATTGGGCTATGAGTCTCTTCGTGGTGCGGACAGCTATAGTTTTACGTTCAATAATGAATGGTTAAGGCAGCACAGCGATCTGTTTTTGAGCGACGACCTAACTAATTACCCGGGACAACAATATACACAACCGGACAAGGATATATTCGGATGTTTTTCCGATGCTTTGCCGGATCGTTGGGGACGTACTTTGTTGTTGCGTCGTGAGCAAATTACAGCGGCGGAAGAAAAACGACCGGTACGGAGATTATCATCTTTCGATTTCTTAACTGGTATCGATGATTTCTCCCGAATGGGTGGATTCCGTTTTAAGGAAGATCCCGATGGTGAATTTATCAATGTGAGTGAATCGTTGAAAATTCCACCTCTGACAGATATTCGGGAGTTGATTTCAGCCAGTGCTGAGATTGAGAAAAGCGAAGAAAACAATATGCTCCCCGATAAGAAATGGATTGCACAACTTGTGCAACCTGGGACATCATTAGGAGGTGCAAGACCTAAAGCCAATGTGATTGATACAGATAAAAACCTTTACGTGGCAAAGTTCCCGTCTCGCAAGGATGACTATAATGTAGGACTTTGGGAGCATTTCAGTCACTTGCTTGCTACAAAAGCAGGAGTAAACGTAGCAAAAACCAAAGTGCTGGCAACTGGAGAAAAATATCATACATTGCTGTCACAACGTTTCGATAGAACAAACGATAGCAAACGTATTCATTTTGCATCTGCTATGACCTTATTGGGATTAAGTGATGGAGATAATGCAACTACCGGGCATGGTTATCTGGATATAGTCGACTTTATTATTCAGAGCTGTACCGATGTAGAGCGAAACCTGCAGGAACTATACCGTCGTGTGGCTTTCAATATTTGTATCGGCAATACTGATGACCATTTCCGCAATCACGGTTTTCTTTTGACTGCAAAAGGATGGACATTGTCGCCGGCATACGATATGAATCCAACGCTGAATGAATATCAAAGTCTGCTCATCTCATCAACTTCCAACAAGGCAGATTTAATTATCTTGCTTGATGCCTGCGAGGATTATATGCTTAATCGAAACACTGCGGAGAAAATTATTTTAGAGGTGATTGAAGCGATAAAAGGATGGCGCGAATTGGCAACACGATTAGGAATTTCCAAGAGAGAAATGGATATGTTTTCAGGAGTGTTTGATAAACAATATGATTGTATTTAATTTCTTAATTCACATTTGATAAAGAAGAAATAACCATGAGTGGCGGATATTTTGATAGGAGCACATATGCAATGTGTGAGATTGCAGATACTATTGAGCGTGATATAGCAAGAGCCTTACAGCCAAAGCCGGAAAAGGTTTATGAAAACTATTGGACTATTTACGAGAAAGATAGCTTTGGCTCATACCATAGCTATAAGGACTACATAAGTTTTGCCAGTTATGAAGATGCGGAATCTTTTCTTCTAAGAGATACAACTATCGTTAAGGCAGAACAAAAATATGTAGACCGACAATTCTTTGGTGATGGGGTGATATTCCAATCAACAACGCGATATATGTCTGACACTTCTGACGGCGAACAGATTCCGGTGTTATACTCAATCCATCATTGTTATTATGACTGCTATCCCGATGAAGCTGATGTGTTGGAACTGTCAGTTGAGACGATAGATGCAATGACAGAGGCTTATCGGCAAATTCGTATAGCAGAAATATATGCAACTCACGTAGATCGGATGATGAGTGGCGATGACAGCGAAGAGAGTTTCCGTGAACGAATTAAGGAAGACTTGGCAGAGTTTGAAAAGGAATATGCTTCCAAAGATTGGACTTTTCTTGATGAAGATGATGAATAAAGCAATAGCCTGTCATAAAATTAACAAAAATTGTTGTACACATTGTATGATGGTCTGAATAAAAGGGTAAAATATAGTTTAACAGAAGATGTTTATATGATAGCTCAAACTCAATTGAAAAAGCCAAGCAATTGGCAAGATTTTGAAAAACTCTGCAAATTATTGTGGGGAGAGATATGGATATGTGAGGATACTATAAAACGGCATGGTCGTCAGGGACAGAATCAATATGGAGTTGATGTATTTTCGTATGTTGAGAAATATAGTGGTTACTGTGGCATCCAGTGCAAAGGTAAGGATGACTATACAAATGCACAGTTAACAGAAGCAGAAATTGATAATGAAATAACAAAAGCTTTAGATTTTGAGCCTAATTTAAAATTGCTAGTATTTGCTACTACAGCGAATAAAGATGCCAAGATAGAAGGATACATTAGAAAGAAAGATACAGAGAATAGGGCTAAAGGTCTCTTTGCTATCGATATTGCGTCGTGGGAGGATATAGTTGATCAATTGGAGCGATATAGGACGACCTATAACTGGTACGTGAACAATTGTCAGTTTAAGGATACCACAGATGTACTTGTAACTTTTCACGGAAAGGATGAAATCACAATATACCCAGAATATGTAAAGACTATCAAGCATTATGAGTATAGGAAATTGACAGAAATTGAACAGGATGTGATGAGATTAAGTTTGGGCAATTTAGAAGTGCCAAATATCGGCATTCCAAGGTTCTCGTTCAATCCTCCAAAGAAGATAGATAAAAGATGGTGCAAACTTCGTATAAGAATTGAGAATACAGGTAAAACAGTCATAAGAACTCCAAAACTAATTGTCTCTTTTAGACCAGAGGATATTGTGGAAATTGATGACAACTTTTACTACTTTAATGCATTTGGCATAGATGAAGCGGCAAAAGCACAGATTAATGCAAGTAGGGATGCAAAAAGAGAAGTTTATCAGACATATAAAAATCAATTAGAGTACAGACCTAAAAACTCGGTTTTTGTTCAGAAAGATTGTCGTGATTTCTATATGAGTGTCATTCCAGTTGATGGTATAAAAAAGTTTTCATTAATCTGGAAATTTCTATGTGAGGATTACCAAAAAAATGGTGTCTTAACAATCTATGTAGAACCTCAAATAGAGGAACATATAAAGACAATCGAGGTTCATGATGAATCAGAACTGAAACCGGATGAAGCAAGTCTTGCTCCAAAAGTCGTTGAAGTATAGAATGTTATGCAAGAGTTTGTTTTGAGGATAAAAGGGGGGAATATAAGGCACCAAGGGATTTTACCGTCAATAATGTAAACTGTCCTCTATATGATTATTTCAGATATATTCATGCGGAATGTTGCTATAATAATTTAATCTGGATAATGAAGTACATACCAACATTTTATGGTACACATTGTCATTGAGAGAAAATAAGAACATCTTTGACAAAGAGCACAATAACAATGAATACTATGTTGCTCCGAAAATGTTATCAAACAACTTGAAAGTTGTGTTATCTCAATTATTTATAGTACCTTTGCCTACAAAATAGGACAAAGGTATTTTGATTCATACAATGGCTGAAGAAAAGATAGACAACACTTTAGGAGAAGTAAAGAATATAATGGAAAACAAAAGAGAAGATTGGGTTTGCCATTCGCAGGCTATAGCTGCAGCTATGTCGAATCGAATGGAGCTGCTCGGTATGACTCAAAAGGCGTTGGCTATGAAGATGAATTGTTCGCAGCAGTATATTTCCAAAGTTCTAAAAGGACGGGAGAATATGTCATTGGAAACTCTGTGCAAGATTGAAAAAGCATTGGATGTCAAGATACTGAATAGCAATATAAAAGTAAAGTAACCACTCATAATAAGGCAAGAATATGTCAACACAAAGCGAAGCGGCATTGGAAGCCGGACTGATAGCCACACTCCGACAAATGGACTACGAGTATGTTCAGATTGTCGAGGAAGATAATCTTTATGCCAATTTCAAGCGGCAGTTGGAGATTCACAACCGCAAACGATTGGAAGAGCACGGACGTACTGAGTTTACGGCAGAAGAGTTTGAGAAGATTCTAATATACCTTGAAGGTGGTACTCGCTTTGAAAAGGCAAAGAAACTTCGTGACTTATATCCGCTTGATACGGCTGATGGACAGCGTATATGGGTGGAATTTCTAAATAGGCAGCAGTGGTGTCAGAATGAATTTCAGGTTTCCAACCAGATTACGGTGGAAGGACGTAAAAAATGCCGCTATGATGTGACGATTCTAATCAATGGTTTGCCACTTGTGCAGATTGAATTGAAACGTCGTGGCGTGGAACTTAAACAGGCATACAACCAAATACAGCGTTATCACAAGACTTCGTTTCATGGATTGTTTGATTATATCCAACTGTTTGTCATATCCAACGGTGTTAATACTCGCTATTTTGCCAATAATCCAAATAGTGGGTATAAGTTCACATTCACCTGGACAGATGCTGCCAATCATCCGTTCAATGAATTGGATAAGTTTGCCGTATTCTTCTTGGAAAAATGTACGCTTGGCAAAATCATAGGAAAGTATATTGTGCTTCATGAGGGCGACAAATGCTTGATGGTACTTCGTCCTTACCAATTCTATGCGGTAGAGAAAATTTTGGATCGTGTACAAAACTCCAATGATAATGGTTATATCTGGCATACAACAGGTGCCGGAAAAACATTGACCTCATTCAAGGCTGCACAACTTGTATCAGAATTGGATGATGTGGATAAGGTGATGTTTGTTGTTGACCGACATGATCTTGATACCCAGACTCAATCGGAATACGAAGCATTTGAACCAGGGGCTGTAGATAGTACTGATAATACGGATGAACTAGTGAAACGGCTTCAAAGCAACTCCAAGATTATTATCACTACTATTCAAAAACTTAATGCGGCAGTTAGTAAGACGTGGTATAGCAGCAAGATTGATGCTATACGTCACTCACGTATCGTGATGATATTTGATGAGTGCCATCGCAGTCATTTTGGGGATAGTCATAAGAAGATAATGAAGTTCTTTGACAATGCCCAAATATTCGGTTTTACTGGAACACCTATTTTCACCGAGAATGCTGTTGATGGACATACCACGAAGGAAATATTTGGAAACTGTCTCCATAAATATCTTATTAAAGATGCAATAGCGGATGAAAACGTACTTGGCTTCCTTGTGGAGTATTATCACGGCAACGAAGTGGTTGACAACGACAATCAAGCTCGTATGGAGGAAATCGCCAAATTTATCCTTAACAATTTTAACAAATCTACATTCGACGGAGAGTTTGACGCATTGTTCGCCGTGCAGTCTGTTCCTATGCTTATACGCTATTACAAGATTTTCAAATCGTTGAATCCTAAAATCCGTATAGGTGCAGTATTTACATACGCAGCCAATAATAGTCAGGATGATGAACAGACCGGCATGGGTACAGGGCAGTATGCAAAAGAGAGTGTGGGTGAAGCGGATGAACTGCAAGCCATTATGAACGATTATAATGAAAACTTCGGCACATCTTTTACCACGGAGAACTTCCGTGCTTACTATGATGACATCAATCTGCGCATGAAAAAGAAGAAGGCGGATATGAAATCGCTTGATCTTTGTCTTGTTGTGGGTATGTTCCTTACAGGCTTTGACAGTAAAAAGCTGAATACGCTCTATGTGGACAAGAACATGGAATATCATGGTTTGCTGCAAGCGTTCAGCCGAACCAATCGAGTATTGAACGAGAAGAAACGTTTTGGTAAAATAGTTTGTTTCAGAGATTTGAAAAACAATGTTGATACGGCTATTAAATTGTTCAGCAACTCTGATAATCCTGAAGATATAGTACGTCCTCCGTTTGAGAAAGTAAAGCAGGAGTACGAGAGTTTGGCAACTGATTTTCTGCAAAAATATCCAACACCAAGTAGTATAGACTTCCTGCAAAGTGAAAATGACAAGAAGAATTTTGTGCTTGCATTTCGAGACATTATCCGTAAACATGCAGAAATACAGATATACGAAGATTACAGCGAGGATGCTGAAGACCTCGGCATGACTGAACAGCAGTTTAACGATTATAAGAGTAAATATCTTGATATTACAGTCGGGTTTATTGATCCACCTGCTGCACCGTCAACTGTTGCGGAAGATCCTGTTCCATACGGGAATAACCAAGGATTGGAAGATATTGATTTCTGTCTTGAACTCTTACATAGTGACATTATTAATGTGGCGTATATTCTGGAACTCATTGCGGAACTAGACCCATATAGTGATGATTATTCAGAAAAACGGAAGCATATCCTTGATACAATGATTAAGGATGCCGGAATGCGAGGCAAAGCAAAACTCATTGACGGCTTTATTCAAAAGAATGTAGATGAAGACAAGGAAAACTTCATGAATGGGCGCAATAGAGCCGATGGAACAAATGAATTAGAGGAACGTCTGAACCAATATATTGTGTCAGAACGTAATAAGGCAGTGACTGATTTGGCTGCTGAAGAACAGATTTCAGCTGAGGTGCTTAATCATTACATGAAGGAGTATGACTATTTACAAAAAGAGCAGCCGGAGATTATACAAAAGGCATTGAAAGAGAAACATCTTGGTCTTATCAAAACCCGAAAGGCTTTGACGAGAATAATGGAAAGACTGCGTAGTATTATAAAAACGTTTAATTGGGAATAAGGATGTCAACATACAAAATAAATAATGAGCAACTAACGCTTATAAAAGAGAAGCCATTTAAGTTGGAGAAGGAAATTCAAAACATCGTTGAAAGGAATCTACAGACGTTGCTTGGGCTTGATTTCATCAAGACGGAATTTTCTATTGGTTCTTTCCGTATAGACTCTTTGGCTTTTGATTCAGAGAAAAAATCCTTTGTTATATTAGAATATAAAAGAGATAAGAATTTTAGTGTAATAGACCAAGGTTATGCTTATCTATCCCTGATGTTAAATAACAAGGCTGAATTTATTTTAGAGTACAACGAGTCTAAATCGGGAGCACTCAAACGAAACGATGTGGATTGGTCTCAGTCAAAGGTATTGTTTGTTTCACCTAATTTTACAACTTATCAAAAAGAAGCTATCAATTTCAAAGATTTGCCTATAGAACTATGGGAAATTAAACGTTTTACAAATGATACGCTTTCCTTTGAACAGATAGTAAACCGTTCAAGTAAGGAAAGTATTAAAACGGTCTCTAATAGTGAGACAATAACAACGGTAAGCAAAGAAATTAAAGTATATAGCGAACAGGATCATTTAGAGAACATTGAAGATGATTTTCTCAACATCTATACGGAAATCAAAGAGTTTTTGCTATCATACGGAGAGGATATTACAATATATCCAAAAAAGAAAACTATAGGTTTCAAAATAGGAGGAAAGGTATTTTGTGATATAGTTATGCAAAACAAGGGAATAAGACTGTTTCTCAATGCTAAGAAAGGAACACTCAAAGACCCAGAAGGTATTACTCGTGATGTGTCAGAAGTTGGACATTGGGGAAATGGGGCATATGAAGTTCGTTTCCCATTGAAAAACGATGCAGAAATAGATTATGTTTTTAACTTGTTGCGTCAAACAATAAATAAGAATAAGGAATAAGATAATATGAGCGAAGAATTACAACAGAAACTCCGTGACCAGCTTTGGGAGGTCGCAAACCGTTTGCGAGGTAATATGTCGGCAAGCGACTTTATGTATTTTACATTAGGTTTCATCTTCTATAAATACTTGTCAGAGAAAATAGAAAAATACGCCAACAATGCTTTGGCAGATGATGATATAACCTTTAAGGAATTGTGGGAAATGGAGGATGCTGATGCTGTGGAACTACAGGAGGAAGCACAAAACCAATGCCTGGAGAATATCGGTTATTTCATTGAGCCCAAATTTTTGTTTTCGTCAGTAATTGAAGCTATCAAGCGAAAAGAAAACATTTTACCTATGCTTGAACGCTCATTGAAGCGTATCGAGGACAGTACTTTGGGACAGGACAGCGAAGATGATTTTGGCGGTTTGTTCTCAGATATTGACTTGGCTTCGCCCAAATTGGGCAAGACAGCTGATGATAAAAATACGCTCGTTAGTAATGTGCTTCTTGCATTAGACGATATAGATTTTGGATTAGAGGCATCGCAAGAGATTGATATATTGGGTGATGCTTACGAATATATGATTTCACAGTTTGCTGCAGGAGCCGGAAAGAAAGCCGGAGAATTCTATACTCCGCAGGAAGTCAGCCGTATCTTGGCAGAAATCGTCTCTATAGGACATCAGCGTTTGCGCAATGTCTATGACCCTACTTGCGGTAGCGGCTCGTTGTTGCTTCGTGCTGCAAGTATTGGCAATGCAGTAGATATTTACGGACAGGAAAAGAATCCGACAACCTACAATCTTGCTCGAATGAATATGTTGCTTCACGGCATTAAGTTCAGTAATTTCAAGATAGAAAACGGTGATACACTTGAATGGGATGCCTTTGGCGACACCCAATTTGATGCTGTTGTAGCAAATCCTCCGTTCTCTGCCGAATGGAGTGCTGCCGACAAATTCAATACCGATGACCGTTTCAGTAAGGCAGGAAGACTTGCACCACGCAAGACAGCCGACTATGCTTTTATCCTGCACATGATTTACCACTTGAACGAAGGTGGTACGATGGCTTGTGTTGCTCCGCATGGTGTACTATTCCGAGGAAATGCAGAGGGAGTGATCCGTCGTTTTCTCATAGAAAAGAAAAACTATGTGGATGCCATTATCGGTTTGCCTGCCAATATTTTCTATGGTACGAGCATCCCGACCTGTATTCTTGTATTCAAGAAATGTCGCAAGGAGGATGATAATATCCTTTTCATTGATGCCAGCAAAGAGTTTGAAAAGGTCAAGACACAAAACAAGCTTAGGGAACAGCATATTCAAAAGATTGTTGAGACCTATCGTGACCGTAAGGAAATAGAAAAGTATAGTCATCTTGCCTCTCTTCAAGAAATAGCCGAGAATGATTACAATTTGAATATTCCTCGTTATGTTGATACCTTTGAAGAGGAAGAACCTATTGATATTAAAGCTGTAATGGCAGAAATAAAGGAATTGGAAGCCAAACGTGCTGAACTCGATAAAGAGATTGAAGTGTACCTGAAAGAATTAGGCATTGTAGAATAGTTCAGAAAGTAATAGCAATGGGTGAAAATGACAACATATCTCAGATGACACCTTCATTTGAGAATATATGCCGCAAGGATGAAAACGGGAACAAATACTGGAGTTCCCGTGACCTTTCTGGTGCAATGGGCTATTCTGCTTATTGGAAATTCCAACGGGTCATAGACAAAGCCATCAAGGTAGCCGGAGAGAAAGGAATGAATGTGGACGAGCATTTCAACCAAGCGGTTGATATGGTAAGGATTGGAAACGGTTCATTCCGCAAGGTGAATATATTCCGTCTTTCTCGTATGGCATGTATAATTATTGCGGAAAATGCTGATGGCAAAAAGTTGCTTGTTCAACAGGCACGAGACTTTTTCTCGCAATCTGTCTCAATGGCAGAATTTATGCATAATTCGCTAAGTTCTAATATATTATTGTATAAAACAGCCCAAGGAGAAGCACGGGTAGAAGTCATTTTCAACAGCGAAACATTCTGGATGTCACAAAAAAGAATGGCGGATTTGTTTGGGGTTGATGTAAGAACCATAAATTATCATCTCGGACAAATTTACGAAACAGGAGAACTTTCCAAAGAGGCAACTATCCGAAAAATTGGGATAGTTCAAACAGAAGGAGACCGGGAAGTGGAGCGAATGCCGCTATTCTACAACCTCGATGCTATTGTAGCGGTGGGGTATCGAGTAAACAGCTATCAAGCTACTCAATTCCGCATTTGGGCAACTTCAGTGCTGAAAGAGTTTATCATTAAAGGATATGCCCTTGATGACGAGAGGCTGAAACAAGGCAAACATTTCGGAAAGGACTATTTTGACGATTTGCTTGAGCGTATTCGTGAGATACGTACTTCAGAGCGCAGATATTACCAAAAGATAACTGACATTTATGCAGAATGTAGTGCAGATTACGACCCGAAATCTGAAGATACAAAGTTGTTCTTCAAGATGGTACAGAATATGATGCACCTTGCTGTTACCCATCATACAGCTGCGGAAATTATCTATCAGCGGGCCGATTCTGAGCAACCTTATATGGGACTTACCACATGGAAGAAAGCCCCTGACGGAAGAGTGCAAAAGTCTGATACCATCGTCGCGAAAAATTACTTGTCAGATTCTGAATTGTCCCAGCTAAATCTTATTACAACAGCCTTTCTTGATATGGCAGAATCACGTGCTTCACGTCATATTGTTTCAACCATGGATGATTGGAAAAAGTTCCTTCAACAATATCTTGCAACGATGGATTACGAGCTGTGCGATACAGCCGGGAAAGTGACACAAGAAGAAGCAAGAGATAAGGCTTATAGAGAATACGAAAAATATAAACTGATTCAAGATAAATCATACATATCTGATTTTGATCGTTTTAATGAGGGTAATGATGAAACTCCATTGCTTCCATTTGATTTGAATCCTACAAAAGAATGATAACTATGGCAATAGATAATAAAGATAAAAAGGTCCTCAAATCTTCGATTGAGCGAGAGCAGAACGAGGTTGCTTGCTCTGCCGAGTGTGAGAAGATAAAAGGTTCGAAGAACCTTAATGTTCCCCATTTGAGATT